>Ga0256826_1000521_pt1 | contig 23388 bp, 18 predicted proteins | sample CV79metaG_FD_185975 | JGI IMG/M metagenome (GOLD analysis project Ga0256826, IMG submission 185975) | Hydrothermal vent microbial communities from East Pacific Rise, Pacific Ocean - CV79 | ecosystem: Environmental > Aquatic > Marine > Hydrothermal vents | place: Pacific Ocean: East Pacific Rise...
AATAATATTTTAAATTTATCAAAAGTCGGATTGCAAATCCGCCTAAGCTGAACACAAAGTTGCACGAAGTATATCTCTAGCTAGTTCGTATTTACAATCCGAATCTTGAAATAATATTTTAAATTTATCAAAAGTCGGAATACTAATCCTACTGAGCTTTAAATTTCACAAAAAAATATTTGTTCTTTTCTTCGTGTTCCTTAGAGCCTTAGTGTCTTCGTGGCTATCTATGCTTTCCTAACCAAATAATCCATACCAACCAATAAATCAGCTTTTGGTTTCATACTTTGTACTACTTGATGCTCTTGTTCGAGAACTCTTGCACGGTATTCGTTTTGTGGTTCTTTTCCTCTAACTACTTGCGCTTTTTTTGTTTCATGGTAAGTGAGCTCAATAAAAACTCTAAGGTCAACAGCTTCTGTTTCTATGGCGTAAAGTCCGTCGATAATCAGCATATTCACAGTAGAATAATCGGTAGTAAGCTGGTCTACTTGCTCGGTAACTAAATCAACACAAGGTCCTGTGGAGCTGATGCCTTTTTTAAACTCCTCAATATTTCTATTGATGGTTTCCCAATCGTACTCACCAAAACCCACTACTTTTTCTATTCCATTGTCCTTGCGCCATTGGGTTCTTTCCAAAGGAAGAATACGGTAATAATTATCAATATGGAGCGGCTTGGCAATAATACCATGCGTTTTTAATTCCTTGGCTACCGAATGCGCTAACTCACTTTTCCCGGAACCACTTTCACCCGATATTCCAATGATAAACTTATCTTTTTTCTGCTCTAAAACCACCTTTACAATTTCATGAGCTGCTTTGGTGTGTTTTTCTGTTATTAATAATACGTCTCCTAACATTTTTTTTAGTTTAAAGTTAAAAAGTTTAAAGTTCCCTTGCCACTAAGACTCAAAGGCACTAAGGTACACTAAGTTTTATTCCTTTGTGGTTCTTTGTGTCTTGGTGACTTTGTAGCTGTTTTTTATAATTTTACGACAAGTTTTACATCAGCAAGTAAAGATACATCATTCCCCTTTACTTTCAATATAGTATCTTTATCGGCTGTTATATTGATTTCATCTTTTGTAATGATAAAATGGTATTTCACTCCTCTAAAACGAGTATGAAAACTCATTTGATTCCAATGTTTAGGCAATTGAGGATTGACTTGCAAAATCTCCTGATGCAAATTAAGCCCGGCATAATTAGTTAAGCTTACCATGATAGTAGAAGCCATCACTCCGGTATGAATTCCTTCGCCGGTTGTTCCGCCTTGAATATCTATATAATCGCTACCCAAAGCTTCTTGGTAAAGTTCCCAGCTGAGGTTTTCATTATTAATGATATTGGCTAATTGACCGTGAACTACACGACTTAAAGAAGAACCATGAGAAGTACGAGCCAAATAATACTCCAGATTTTTCTCTAAATAATCTTCAGGGAGTTGATAGTTGAGTTTTTTAAATATCTCATCAACTTCTTGTTTTTCCAGATTGAAAAATGTCATTAATGTATCCGCTTGCTTGGCCACTTTATAATCATCGGCCGATTTTCCTTCGGCTTTTAATAGGCGGTCCATGCGGTAAATATTCTTATACTTTTCTTTATAATAATCCCAATCGAGTTCTTTTAAATCGAAATATCCGGCAAATTGAGCTATGATTCCATCATCAGAAATTTCAATATTCAAATTTGCTGCTATGTCGTTCCAACGGAGCATTTCCTGATAGGGGATTTGTAATTTTAAGAGCACATTTTCCTCGGCAACGCAGCCCATTTTACTTGTCAGCTCTTTTACTTTCCCAAGCATCCAAGCTACCATGATATTGGTGTATGCATTGTCTTTTACTCCACCTTTGTCGGACTCGGCATATTTCTCATGAAACTCATCGGGTCCCATCACTTGATCGATACTAAATTTTCCTGTTTCCGGATTTCTTTTTGCCTTTGAAGCCCAAAAACGACAAATATCCAAGTACATTTCTGCGCCATATTCTTCAAAGAACTCCATATCATTACTGGCCAATAAATACTGATATATATTATAAGCAATAGCTAAACTCACATGCCTTTGATAGGAGCTAATATCTTCTCCCCATTTTCCGGTAAGTGGGTTTAAATGTACTGTTTGAGTTTCTTCTCTTCCATTAGAACCGGACTGCCATGGGAACATAGCTCCACGATAGCCATGCTCTTTGGCATATTTTCTTGCTTCGTTTAATCGGCGATAGCGGTACATTAGCAATGATTTAGAAACCTCAGGATAGTGGATATTATAAAAGGGGAGAATGAATAATTCGTCCCAAAAAATATGACCACGATAGGCTTCACCATGTAAACCACGAGCCGTTACACTGGCATCAATATTTACGTTAAATTCTGAAGCCGAAAGCATCATATGATAGGAGTGAAGGCGGAGTAGTTTTTGGCTCAATCTGTCGCCATCCACTTGTATATCTATTTCTTTCCATATCTCCTCCCACTTATTTTTACTTTCTTGAAACAAAACATCAAAGCTTGACATTGATTCCAGATTTTCTCTTGAAAGTGCTTGAGCTTCCTCCTTGGTGGCAGAGCTATAAATGCTTAATACCTTTTCAATTTTTATAGTTTCTTGTTCTTTAAGTTTGGTTGAATAATAAGCATAAACGGCTTTATCTTCTATTGCCGATTTATATGCTAAATTATTTTCCTTGCCTAAAACACTTGCTTGATGTCTGATTGTTTGCGAAACAGCTATTTTTGATTGACTAGTTAGGGCAGTAAGTTGGAGTTTATTATCGTTTATTTCATTATAAACAGATGCAATATGTTTTTGATTTAATGAATTATATCTATTCACTCCTTTGTTTTCAATATCCCCATCAATACCCAATCGGAATTCTATTTTTCCTGAAAAATTCAGAGGAGTAAATTCATAAGTTTGTGCTGCAGCATATTGGTTTACCATGCTAGCCATTCGTTGCGATTTTATTTTAAATTTTTTTCCGTCGGGATTAGCAACAATAAATTCCTTAGAGAATAAACCCGTTTTCAAACAAAGTTTCTTTTTATAGCTCTCAAATTTTGCAGTCTTATAATTCCACCACTCGTTGCCATCTATCTTAAACTCAATGATGGTCCAGTTTGGAGTATTAACAAAGTCTTCATTCTCAATCATCCTGTCACCCACAGGAGATTCCAGTCTGTTATACAATCCGGCAATATAAGTACCCGGGTAATGATTCTCGTCGGCTCTTATTTCTTCCATTGCGCCACGATTTCCAAAATATCCATTTCCTACAGCTAATAGAGACTCTCTACTTTTCTCATTTTTAACATTGTACCCATGATAAGTAATGGACCAATTGTCTTCTTCCAATCCTGTTTCAAACCATTTTTGTATTCCTTGAATCTTAATATCATCAATATCGTCCACAACAATATCGGCACCATTTTTATATAATTCTTGAGTATTGTTTTCGCGAGCTAAGCCCAAAACCAAACCAAAATTACCGGCTTTTCCGGCAGCTACTCCTGAGGAAGCATCTTCTACAACAACAGCTTGATGATAGCTAAGCCCTAAATTATCAGCTGCTGTGGTAAAAATATCGGGATGAGGTTTCCCTTTTAAAGCTAATTTGGCTGAGTCGGTACCATCTACTACAGTTTCTACAATATCTAATAGATTTACAGCTTGTAAAACTGGTCGGCAATTTTTACTTGAAGAGGCTACTCCAACTTTAATTCCTTCACTTTTTAATTGATGGATAAGTTCCACAGTGCTTTCAAAAACCTGAACTCCATCTTTATCTAACACTTCGTTGAAAGCTTTGTTTTTTCTGTTTCCTAAGCCGCAAACTGTTTCTTGTTCTATTTTGTCATCAGGGGTTCCATATTCTATTTGAATGTTTCTGCTTTCTAAAAAATCTTTCACACCATTATATCTGGGTTTACCATCTACATAGGGCAGATAATCATTATTGAAATCGAATTCTACAAATTCTTCACCGGATATTTTGGCTCTCTCCAGCAGATATTCATCAAACATTTTTTTCCAAGCCATAGCGTGTACAGCTGCGGTTTTTGTAATCACACCATCAAGGTCGAATATGACTGCTTTGAAATTATATTTTTTATTCATTTTTTTATCTTTTTTGCCACAAAGGCTCGAAGGCTCAAAGATTCACAAAGTTGCTATGTGTCTCTTTATGTCTAATTGCTTACTTATTATTAAATTTTCAACCAAATAAATCCAAAAGGAGGAATCAATAGTTGGTTATCATTTGTTTTATTTAATTTTTGTTCTAATAAATCTGTTTTAGGAATATTTACATTCATAGGATATATACTTTCTTTATTGGAAAGGTTTTGTATGATTAAAATATTTTCGTTTTCATATTTTCTGCGATAAGCTAATATAGCTCGATTATCGTTCTTTTCCCAAATGATTTCACCACGACCAAAAGTTAAAAAATGTTTTCTGGTTTGGAGCATATTACTTAATCCTTGATATACTTTGGCTTCAAAACTATTCTCATCTTGTATTTGCTTTTCTACAAAGTCCCAATCTATTTTTCCACGAACTAAAAAACGAGTGTCATCTTTTCCGCTTAGTTGAATCATTTTTTTATAGTACTCCTCATCATTTCCTTTTCCAAATTCGTCACCATAATAGATTACGGGTGTACCCGGTAGTGTTAGCATGATGCTATAAGCCAATTTTATTTTATTGATATCTTTTTTAAATAACTCTGCTAATCGCGCAGAAATCCCTTCTCCTAATCTAAAATCCCATTCAGGCTTATGGCAATAGTTATCATGAATATAGGCTCTGTCTGCTTCGTTTACATAAACTAACTCTAAGCTTAATTCATCGTGGCAACGGAGGAAAGTAAACCATTGAGCAGAATCAGGTATCTCAGGAGTTATTTCGGCACTTAAAGTTTTTATAACTGGCTCGGCACTTTGGAGGCTTAAAGCTTTAAACATTTGTGGCATCAAAGGGAAATGATAAGCTGCATGGCATTCATCACCGGTTTTAATATAATCTACTACGTCATTGGGTTTTTGGCAAGCTTCGGCTAGCATTAATGTTCCCGGGCGAAGGAAATCAGTTACAGCTCTAAAAAAGCGAACTACTGTATGGGTTTTTGGAAGGTTCTCGCAATCGGTTCCTTCCTCTTTCCAAATATAGGGGATAGCATCTGCCCGGAAGCCATCAACACCTTGTTCTAACCAAAAAGCCAAATTTCTTGACATGGCTAAAAGCACTTCAGGGTTCCGATAGTTTAAATCGGGTTGAAATTCAAAAAAGCGATGGAAGAAATAGCACCCGCTTTGCTTATCTAACTCCCAATTACTTGGGCACATTCCTTTAAAGAGTAAGCGGGCATCTTGATATTTATGAGTATCCTTATTCCAGATATAATAATTGCGAAAAGGATTGTCCTTACTTTTTCTACTTTCTTGAAACCAAGGATGCTCCATGCTACTATGATTCATGGCAATATCAAAAATTACTTTAATTCCTTTTTGATGCGCTAAATCAAGAAATGACTTGAATTTTTCTTTTTGGTCTTCTGGGGATGCGGTATCAGGTAAGCGAAATAACTCAGGGCGTATTTTTTTATAATCTTTAATATCGAAACCGGCATCTTTCATGGGAGAATCCAAAATAGGAAGAAGCCATAAGCAGCTTACTCCAAGATTCTGCAAATAGTTTAATTTATTGCTCAATCCTGTAAAATCAACATTAAACAAATCCACATAAAGGCTATAGACTATGGCGTCTTTGTACCAGTCTTTCTTTAAACAGGCTGAAATATGAGTCTTTTTGTATTCAAGTTCTTGAACAAACTCCTTTAGGATGGATTGTGGAGAGTTTGGATATAATTCCTGAAAACTATCTTTTAAAATTTGCAAAATTGGCTGTTCTTTCATTGTTTTTTTGTTGATGCTTTGCAAAAATAGTAAGATAAATTCGGTTTATAGCCTAAAGTATTGAATCAATGTAGTTTCAATCGTTTGCGCTGATAAGTTTTAACTTGGAAACGTTTGCGGAGATTTGCTATTAATGAGAAGCTCTTTTTATGATGATATCAATAGTATTTATAAATAGTGTTTATGGAGGATTTTAGAAAGATTATAAGTCCAAATGTTCCTGCCGAATATTAATAGAAATAATTGAGTAATGAATTAATAATCCAATGGATATTGCCAGAAATACAACACCTGTAAAGACCAGGAGAATAATGAATTTAGGGTTTTTGCTTAGTCCACCCAAAACTCCTCCTAATACAAGTGCAAAGGATGCAATATATTGGCCAATTAATGCGTAATTCAGTTTTTTAAGTTGCATCACCTTTTTGTGTGCCACCGATTGATACTTTGTTAGTTCAGTATTTAATTCGCGGATTTCGTCATTAAGAGCAATCATGATATTGGAGGTTGAAATTATAAACATTCCAATTCCGGGCAGTATTGTAATAGGGATATACCATTCCATATTCAAGTTCCATTTATATTAGGGTCGTTTCCTTTTACTTTTTCTTACAAAAATCCAAGAATTCTAATAGCAGATTTAGCATTTAAAACTTCATAAATATTTAAAAAATGTACCCATCAATAGCTCAGATTTACGACTTGTCAGGGGCAATGAAAGATTTTAAATAGACATTGTTCATCATGTTGAGCGATATTTCGAATTTAGTCATCATTACTCAAGGCGAGAGAAGCTGATAATCTGTTGATAAAAGAAAAATAGGGCATGCTTCCTACAGTAAATAATAAATATCAAACCTATTGATAATTAAATTACTTTTGCACCCATTTTAAAAAGACCTGAATGTTAGATATTAGAAATATTGCAATTATTGCGCACGTAGACCATGGTAAAACTACTTTGGTTGATAGAATTTTACATCAAGTTAGATTGTTTAGAGACAATCAGGAAGTAAAAGAATTAATTTTAGATAATAACGACCTTGAACGCGAAAGAGGGATAACTATTCTTTCGAAGAACGTTTCCGTTAGATATAAGGATACTAAGGTGAATATTATTGATACTCCCGGTCACAGTGATTTTGGTGGAGAAGTGGAACGAGTATTAAATATGGCTAACGGAGTTCTGTTAGTAGTGGATGCTTTTGAAGGCCCCATGCCTCAAACCCGTTTTGTATTGCAAAAAGCAATTGAATTAGGTTTAAAACCTATACTTGTAGTGAATAAAGTAGACAAAGTAAATTGCGATCCTGAGGATACAGTTGAGAAAGTATTCGATTTAATGTTTAGTTTAAATGCTAGCGAAGATCAACTCGACTTCCCAGTTGTATATGGTTCATCTAAACATGGATGGATGGGTGAAGATTGGCAGCATCCTACTGAAGATGTACAATACTTAATGGATGTTATTTTAGAGCATATCCCAGTTTCTAAACATGAAGATGGAAGTACTCAAATGCGGATTACCTCGTTGGATTACAGTAGTTTTGTTGGGAGAATTGCCATTGGGAAATTAACTCGGGGTACATTAAAGTGGGGCGATCAGGTATCTCTTGTGAAAAGAGATGGAAGCATTACAAAATCTAAAATAAAAGAGCTTTATGTTTTTGAAGGTTTGGGAAAAGAAAAGAAAAAAGACATAGTATATAGTGGTGAGATTGTTGCACTTTTAGGGATAGAAGATTTTGATATTGGAGATACAGTGGCTGATTTTGAAAGCCCTGAAGGTTTACCAGCTGTTAAAATTGACGAACCAACCATGAGTATGCTTTTCACTATTAATAATTCACCTTTTTTTGGTAGGGAAGGAAAATATGTAACATCCAGGCATTTAAGAGATAGGTTGTATAAAGAAATTGAGAAAAACTTAGCATTGAAAGTGGAAGATACTGCTTCTCCAGATTCATATAATGTTTTTGGTCGTGGTATTTTACATTTATCTATTCTGATTGAAACAATGCGTCGTGAAGGATACGAATTCCAATTAGGTCAACCTCAAGTTCTTTATAAAGAAATTGATGGAGTAAAGCAGGAGCCTATAGAATTATTAACGGTGCATGTTCCCGAGCAATTCTCCGGAAAAGTAATTGAACAGGTTTCACAACGAAAAGGTGAAATGAAAATAATGGAGACCAAAGGTGATAGGATTCATTTAGAGTTTGAAATACCCTCTAGAGGAATTATAGGAATGCGTAATAACATGCTTACAGCTACCGAGGGCGAAGCTGTTATTGCTCATCGCTTCTTGGAATATCAACCTATGAAAGGTGATTTGGTAAACAGAAGAAATGGTGCGCTTATAGCTATGGAAACTGGTATGTCAATCCCTTTTTCTATTGATAAACTTCAAGATAGGGGCTCTTTCCATATAGGAACAAATGAAGAAGTATATGCCGGACAAGTGATAGGTGAGCACATCAGGCAGGATGATTTGGTAATTAATATAACTAAGACAAAGAAAATGTCCAACATGCGTTCATCAGGCGCTGATGATAAGGTTGTAATTACTCCTCCAATCCGTTTCTCTTTGGAAGAAGCTATGGAATATATTAGAAAAGATGAATATCTGGAAGTAACACCAGAATCATTAAGGATCCGAAAAATCCTTTTGAGTGAGCATGATAGAAAGCGTGAAAAAAAAGGTTATTAAATCTATAATAACATACCTAAAAGCCCCAATAATGAGTTCTGTTATTGGGGCTTTTAATTTGCACATCTTTTAATTTTAATGACTCCTCAGAATATCTTCTTCTATCGGAATTTCCATTTTAAAATGTGCCCCTCCTTCTTTTGGCGATTCAGCCCAAATTTTTCCTTTCATCAGCTTTATCAGGCTTTTAGAAATGTGTAATCCTAAACCTGAGCTGTTTTTATAGGTATTGTTTACATTTGTAATATTACGGTTGAATATATTCTCCAGCTGGTCTTCAGGAATACCCGTGCCTGTATCTTTAACATAAAAAATTAATCGTTTGGTATCAATATTCATGTCGTAACCAAAAATAATGGCACCGTCTTTTGTATAGTTTACAGCATTTTGAATAATATTTGATAAAACTTGATGAATCCTTATAGGATCGGCATAAATCAGGCATTGTTTATCGTGAAGACCACAGTGGGCCTGAAGATAGATGTCTTTTTTGGAGTTATCTATTATTTGCGAATAAGTAGTTTGTATTTCCCATATTAATTTATTGATATCAAAATATTTTGGTTGAAGAGATATATCTCCAGATTCTATCATGGAAATATCAAAAATTTCGCTTGTGAGAGTAAGCAACTGATTGCTGTTAGATTGTATAATTTGCACATGTTTTTTCAGTTCTTTATCGTCAATGTCACCATCTGCCAATAAAGTACAAAAACCAAGAATAGCATTCACAGGATTTCGTATATCATGCGAAGTATTAGCTAGAAAGGCTGTTTTAAGCTTGTTACTTTCTGCTGCAATTTCTTTTTCTTTTAAGTGGATTTTTATTATATCGGCAAAGAAAACAATTAAAATACCAATAGTGATAATAAAACTCATGTAATTATCAAGGTATTGTGAAGACCTCTTATCATAAGGTTTGGGTTGAATATGCTGATGGAATTCTAGATAAGAAAACACAAAAACATTGAGTAAAATTAGGAAAATAATAGGAGCTAAATGTTTTTTTTTGCCAAAATACATGACAATGAAAGCTAGAGGGAAAATATAAAAGGCTGTGGGTCCGTAAAGGCCATTATTTTCAATATAAAATAGGTTTGCAGAAATAAAAATCACCAAAAGCCCACCCAAAGTAGGGATATTTGTTTTTTTAATATTTCTATTGATAGTCCACAATAAAAGAACTAATAATAGTAAAATGAAAGCATAAAGTGCAAGAAGATATAAACCCATAAATGCATTAAAAGCCGTATTAGCCATAAACACCAAGGAAGCCAACAAGAAAATATAATTTAAATACACCTTTCTTCCAACAATTCTCTCGTTTGTTGGGTTTGTGAACCAACTGTAAAATCCCCATATTATTTTCTTAATTTTCATAAGGTTAAATCTTTTGGAATTGTTATTAGTACCTGCGTTCCCATGTGAAGTCGTGATTGTATATGTATTCGTCCTTTCATTTCATTAATTATTCCATGGGCAATGTTTAGCCCTATTCCTGCTCCTTCCTCGGTCTGGTTAAAACCAGTATTTTGTTTATTGATTAAATGAAATAATTGTTCTTGTTCAGCTAATGACATTCCAATTCCGGTATCTGATATGCCAAATGTTATAAATTTATCTTTGTCCATGGATACGGTTAGTTTAACAGAGCCTTCTTTAGTAAATTTAATGGCATTCTCAATAATATGTACCATGGCCTGCATAAGCCTTTGATAATCAGTTTGAAGTTCTTCGCTTTGAATTTTGCTAGGTAAATATGTAACAAAATCTACATGATGATGATTGGCTTTAGTTAACTCAACACCGAGTTTTTTTATTTCATCAAAGAGCATTATTAAGGTAAATTTGGTAGGGTATAATTTTAACGATTTATCTTGTATTATGGCAAGGTCAGATAAATTTGTAACCAGTCTGTTGAGTGATTCAGCATTTTTTACCATTTTTTTTATCAAACCATTTTTTTCTGTTTTTGTAATCCCCTCTTCCAATAATAAATTGCTAAAACCATTAATAATATTTAAAGGAGTTCTAATCATGTGTGACATGATTTCCAGAAATTTTTCTTTTTCAATAATAGATTTTGAAGCATTTTCTTTTGAAGCATTATTCTGCTTAAGAACTTCTGCTATTATTAGAGATGTAAAGAGCAAGGAAACCATAAAAGCTAGAGTCCTTTCTAAATTAACAGGAGGAGATAGAGCAGATTTTTCTGGAATTAGATTTGGCCAAAAGTATTGAATTCCCATTAGTAAAGTGTAAATAATAAAAAGAGTGCTTGTTATAATAATTCTGTTTTTTTTATTGAATAGAAAAACCACAATGACAATAACTGGGAATACTAAAAATAAGGCAGGACTGTAAAGACCTCCATTTGTAATAAAATCCCAAACCACTACAGTGATATATAAAATAATTAACAGATATTTCCCCCTTACCTTATTTTCAGCATGTTTGCCACTAAAAAAATAGGTCATTAAAATAAATGAAGATGAAATAATAAAATATGTTAATAGGATCAGAAAATTGGCATGTACATACAATTTAAATAAACTAATCCCTATAAATAAAACACTAGAAAAAAGACTTATTTGCCTATAGATTCTGATTATAACAGATTCCGATAATGCATAAGTGTTATTATTTTGATGCTTCTCAGTCATATCAAATTGGGATAAGATATTTGATGCAATATAAGAAAAAAAAACGATTAATAAAAGAAATCATTGTTAAAATATACTATGTTTGCATAATAAAATTTTAGTATATGAAAGCAAAGGATACAGTAGGGTATCAGGTTAAAGCCACATGGCAATCAATTGTAAAAATGTATAACCGACTTACTTCCGAGAACGATTTCTCACAAGCAATAGGCTATGTATTAGTCAATGTAAAAAAAGAAGGTATCCCAGTTACTAAAATTGCTCCCCTCATGGGTATTGAACCCACTAGTTTGAGCCGACTGCTAAAAACAATGGAAGCTAAGGATTTAATTTATCGCAAACGTGATAATGTTGATAGAAGAGTTGTGAAACTTTATTTAACTGCAAAAGGATTTGAATTAAAAAAAATAAGTAAAAAAATAGTTCTTGATTATAATAGAATGATTCAAGACGAAATTTCTGATGAGGAAATGGAAGTTTTTTTTAGTGTCATGAATAGAATTAGAAAAATGACCTGTCAAGTGGGAGTTTCTGAAGATGACAAAGCTCAAAAGAATTGTTAGTTAGTAATGTGTTGTAATACAGCTCAATAAGCTTGTTAACTCTCCAAAGTAATTTAGAAGAAATTTAAATAGATTATCTGCAATTAATTTTTAGAATATCTAAATAGGTAATGTAAATTACACTAAATCAAACTGATACGTGTTTGATATTAATATTAGCTTAATACTCTAATGCTGTAACTTCCAGTAAATCATTATGATACGCGTTTTTGAACCATGGCGACAAAAGTAGCGATGTTATGAATTATCAATTAAATTTGCATCAACATATATAGATATATACATATCAAAATATGTGAATAGTAAAAGATCAAATTTCAACATAATACAATTTCATGAAAACGAGACGTGAATTTATTAAAATTTCAACTGTTGCAGCCGGTGGCCTAGCCATGGTGAAACCTGCGCTCAGTTGGGCTCCCGATTTTCTTAAGAAAGATATTAAACCTTTGGACGAATCAAAAGCCCAAAGGTTTCCTACTTTCTGCGAGGTTTGTTTCTGGAAATGTGCCGGATTTACATACCTTAATAAAGAAGGAAATATCCAGAAAATCATTGGGAATGAAAAAGATCCTCATAGCAATGGGCGGTTTTGCCCTAGAGGTACCGGTGGAGTAGGTATGTATTACGATAATGACCGACTAAAAACACCGCTGAAGAGAGTTGCCGGAAAGAACGGTGAAGGCCCTTCTTTTAAGGAAATTTCGTGGGACGAAGCTTTTGATGACATAGCTGCAAACATGAAAAAGATTGCCAAAGAGCATGGCCCGGAAAGCATGGCATTATTATACCATGCAAGTAGTGGTTCTTACTTTAAGCATTTAATGAAAGCTTATGGTACAAAGAACATTGCCAAGCCTTCTTATGCACAATGTTTAGGCCCTAGAGAGGCTGGTTTTGTGGCAACTTATGGTGCAGGAATTAGCTCACCAGAGCCTACCGACATTAAAAATACTCAATGTTTAGTCCTAATAGGAAACCACGTGGGTGAAAATATGCATAATGGTTATGTGCAAGAAGTAGCCGATGCTATTGAAAGAGGAGTAACCATAGTAACAGTAGACCCAAGGTTTTCAACAATCGCAAGTAAATCGAAGTATTGGCTGCCAATTAAACCTGCAACCGATATGGCTTTGCTATTAGCTTGGATTCACGTAATAATTTACGACGAATTGTACAACAAGAAATATGTTGAGCAATATACTTTTGGTTTGGATGAATTAAAGTCTCATGTAAAGAATTTTACTCCTGAGTGGGCTTATACAAAAACAGATATAGATCCAAAAGATATTAGAGATACCGCATACGAGATGGCAAAAGCAGCTCCTGCAGCCATTGTACACCCCGGTCGTCATACTACATGGTATGGTGATGATACACAAAGAACCAGAGCTATTGCTATATTAAATGCACTCCTCGGTTCTTATGGTAAAAAAGGAGGTTGGTATTTCCCTGAAAAGAAAAAGGTACCTGCTTTTCCACACCCAGAATATCCTCATCCTCATTGGACTTGGAAAGACATTACTCGAAAAACATACAAGAGTGCCGGTACCGGAATCTCAAACGATTTAATAAAAGCTTCTTTACCTAGTAATAAAAGTGAGCATAAAATAAAAGGATGGTTTGTAGTAGGTACAAACTTATTAACCACTGTTCCCGATCAAAAGATAACAAAGGAAGCTATTGCTAATTTGGATTTTATGGTGGTGGTTGATACCATGCCAGCTGAAATTACTGGTTATGCTGATATCATATTACCTGAATGTACTTATTTGGAAAGATACGATGACATAAGAAGTAGTCAGCACCGATTCCCCAATATAGCCTTGCGTATGCCTGCTGCAAAACCTCGTTTCAATAGTAAACCCGGTTGGTGGATGGCCAAACAAATAGCTGAAAGATTAGATCTTGGTGAATATTTTGCTTACGATACTGTTGAAGAAGAACTAGATTGGAAATTCAAACAAATGGGTACCAGTTTAGAAGAAATGCAAAAGGTTGGAGTCAAACAGTTTACTAAAGAAAAAGAACTGTATTTGGAAGATGGTGAGGAGTATTATTTTAATACAGATACAGGTAAAATTGAACTATACTCTCTCGATTTGGAAGCAAAGGGTTATGACCCAATGCCTAAATATACAGAACACCGTCAGCCAGATCAAAATTTCTATCGTTTGATTTATGGACGAGCACCTATGCATACTTTTGGAAGAACAAGCAATAACCCAAATTTAACAGATTTGATGTCAGAGAATAAACTCTGGGTGAATCCAAAGGTTGCCAAAATATGGGGCTTAGCGGCCGATCAAGAAATTTGGTTGCAAAATCAAGATGGAAAATTGAGTAGTTTCCCCATTAAGGTAAGGATTACCGAGAGGATTCGTCATGATTCTGTTTATATGGTTCATGGATTTGGTAGTGCCAAAGGTGAGCTCAGCAGAGCCTATGGACGTGGAGCTTCCGATTCGGAATTAATAACAAATGTAAAATACGATCCTATTATGGGAGGTACAGGAATGAGAGAGAATTTTGTGACTTTCCTCACAGATAATCCTCATAAAGAAGCTAAAGAAGCTGCTAGAAAGGAGGCTAACTCATGAGATATGGAATGGCAATGGACACAAGAAAATGTGTTGGATGTAGCGACTGTGTAGTTGCTTGTCAAACTGAGAATAATGTTCCACTAGGTTATGCTCGCGACTGGATTGTGGAGAGTACTGTTGGTACTTATCCTAATTTAGATATGGAGATTAGGTCGGAAAGATGTAATCATTGCGATAATACACCATGCGTAAGAACTTGTCCAACTGGAGCTAGCCACGTAATAGAAGGTGGAATAGTAAAGGTTACTCCTGAAGAATGTATTGGTTGTGGTGCTTGTATTCAAGCTTGTCCATACGATGCACGATACTTCCACCCAGATGGATACGTAGACAAATGCACATTCTGCGACCACCGTGTGGCTAAAGGCCAAACTACCGCTTGTGTGGCAGTTTGTCCCACAAAGAGTCTCACATTTGGTGATTTGGATGATCCAAATTCCGATGTGTCTCGTCTTTTACGTGATAGAAAATGGAAAGTTTTAGCTCCTGAAGCTGGAACCAAACCACAAGTATTTTTCTTAACTTAATTCAATAATTAGATATTATGACTGAAGAAATTATTACCAGCGGCAGGGATATTCCATTTATCGATCCTGTCCTAAATATATGGCATTGGCAAATTCCACTGTATCTTTATCTTGGAGGTATTGCTGCTGCTCTTGTTTTCTTTTCTGCTTATTTTTACATTCGTGGAAGAGGAAACGAACTCAAAACATCGGTGCAAATTGCTCCAATGTTAGCTCCCGTGGTTATTGTTATTGGTTTATTAGCCTTATTACTAGACCTCAGACATCCGGCTTATTTTTGGCAACTCTATACCACCATTCGTTTCAATTCTCCCATGTCTTGGGGAGCTTGGACACTTGGTTTAATTATGCCTTTATCTATTATTTGGCCACTAACCTATCTCAAGGAAATTCAAAAATATTATGAGAAGAATAAGTTCTTTTCTGGTATTCTTGAATGGCTCGAAAGAATGATAAATATGATAAAGCCCGTTAAAAGCTTGATAGAATGGTTTACTGTAAACAGATATTTTTTAGCTTGGGTTAATATTATTTTGGCTGTAATTTTAGGAGTTTATACTGGTATTTTATTATCAGCCTTTAATGCTCGTCCATTATGGAATACGAGTATCTTAGGCCCACTGTTTCTTACTTCCGGTCTTTCAACTGGAGCTGCTGTTATTATGTGGTGGTCAAGGAGTGCTAAAGAAAGAATTATTTTTAGCCGTATCGATTTATTATTGATAGCCGTTGAAGGATTCTTTATCATTCACTTATTTATGGGATTTTTGGCCAGTGGAGCAGTACAAATTGAAGCTGCTGAATTATTCCTAGGAGGTGAATTTACTGCCATATTCTGGATTGGAGTAGTAGTTATTGGACTTATTTTACCTGCCATGTTGGAAACTATGGAGTTGTTTGGATATCATATACCAATATCGATACCCGCCATTCTTATATTAGTAGGCGGATTAATTTTCCGTTTTGTAATGGTTGAAGCTGGACAAATAACAAGATATCTATACTAAAAAGAAGAAAGATTATGAAAAGTTTAAAGCATAGAAATTCCACCCCTGATAAGTATATGAATCCATACTTGGCAGGTGTTTTGTTGGGATTAGTATTAATGGCAGCTTTCTTTTTTAGTGGAGAAGGCTTAGGAGGAAGCGGTGCTTTTAAGGACATCGTTAAAACTACCGTTGTTAAAGTAGCACCTGAATATGCTGCTGGAACACATTATTTTAAATCCGCTACCGAGTTGGACCACAGTCCACTTAAAACATGGTTAGTATTTGAAGTATTAGGAATATTATTAGGCGGAATCATTTCTGGAGCATTTGCAGGAAGATTGAAACTTAAATTGGAACATTCTCCCAAAATAACATCTAAAACAAGAATTATTTTCGCTGTTTTAGGAGGTATGTTATTTGGAATTGGGTCTCAGTTAGGTAGAGGTTGTACATCTGGAGCAGGATTAAGCGGAATGGCTGTAATGTCTGTTTCAGGATTTGTAGCGGTAGCAGCTATATTTGGCTCTGGCTATCTCTTCGCCTGGTTTTTTAGAAAATTATGGATTTAAAAATTAAAAGAAATGGCACCTATATTTGAATATAATAGTGAATGGAACCTTTTAGCAGCACTTATAATAGGAATTGCTTTTGGGTGGGTATTGGAAAGAGCCGGATTTTCAACATCACGTAAATTAGCCGGCGTATTTTATGGATATGATTTTGTAGTACTAAAAGTGTTTTTTACTGCTGCAGTAACTGCTGCTGTTGGTTTATTAGTCCTTAATCAAATGGGATTGGTATATTTTGACGACGTTTGGATGCCTACAACCTTTATAGCACCAACAATAGTTGGTGGAGTAATTATGGGTTTGGGATTTATACTTGGTGGCTTTTGTCCCGGTACAAGTGTGTGTGCCGCTGCTATTGGAAAAATTGATGCAATGGCATTTATTGGTGGTATAGTAATCGGAATATACTTTTATGCATTTTCTTACGAATTTCTTTGGGAAGACCTCAGAAAGAGTGGAAGCATTGGCAAAGTGAAAATTGGTGAACTTATGGGTCTTTCTGAAGGTGTTGCCGTACTCACTTTTATCATTGTTGCTTTATTAGCATTTTGGATGGTGGATACCATAAAAAAGAAGTATAAAATAAAAGATGTAAAATATTAATTTCATAGATATGAAGAAAAAATATTTAATAGGAATACTGGTTTTTTTAGCCATAGGAGTGTATTTAGCTTTATCTGGAGTTAAAGAAAGCGACTATGTTGAAGTAAAGCCCGATAAGCTATTCCTCGACCTAGTAGAAAATACGCGTTATTTTAGCGCCGACGAAGTTGCTCAGATGATTATCTCTCAGGATCCCTCAATCCAATTGATTGATGTGCGAACAGAGAAGTTTTATAATAAGTTTACTTTAAATGGAGCTATTAACATCCCTCTTAAAGATTTCTTAAATCCGGATAACTTGGCTTATTTAGATCAAGATGTTTATAATACAATTCTTTTTTCCAATGGTAGTAGCGATGCTGATGTTGCTTGGCAACTTGCCACCCGCATGGGGTATCAAAATGTTTTCGTGATGAGAGGAGGAATGAATAATTGGGTGGACCAAATACTTCAACCTACTGAACATTCGGTTATTTGGGATCGTGTTAACGATCAACTTTATCAATACAGAAAAGGGGCAAGCCTTTATTTTGGTGGGAAAGCCGATGATATTAGCAGTGGCGATTCTGATGTGAAAAAGAAACCGAAAAAACCTGCAGTAAGGAGAAAAAAGAAAGAAGTAGAAGGTGGTTGTGGTTAGTAAGCTAACAACTATTATTTTATGAATCATTAAAAATGAAAAAAATGAAAATTATAAAAAATATACTTCTGGCCTCCATTATACTGATACTCGTATCGGCTTGTACTAACGAGTCCAGAAAAAAATATGCCATAAGTACAGAAGATGCCTTATCAGCATATATGAATCAGGTTGATATATTATCGGTGGAAAAGCTTGCGAATGTTTTACTTTGTAAGCACGAAGGAATGTATCAAATGATTGATTTAAGAACTCCTCATGAGTTTATAGAAAGTCATGTAGCAGGAGCTATTAACATACCGGCAAAACATATTTTAGATATTGAATATTATTCGATTTTAAACCAAGATGAAAAAATAAATGTAATCTACTGTCGAGGTGGCAATCAGGCTATAAATGTTTACATGATATTGAAACAACTTGGTTTTAAGAATATTAAGGTTGCTTTAGGAGGATATGATTTTATCAATAATTATTTGATTCAGCAATACGGCGTTAAAACCGGTGATTATGATGGAGAGAAACCAAAATATGATTTCTTACGATTGGTTTCCGGAGTTGACCAACCAACTACCGATAGTATTGTTGCACCTAAGATACTTAGTAAAAACCCTAATAAGGTGATCAAGGATTTTGATGAAGAATGTCCTGATTTAAATTAATTTGATCTTTTAAAAATATACAGATGAAAATCAAAACATATATTTTATTCTTAGCCTTAAGTACATTGTTTTTTCAGTCGTGCACTCAGTCCTATGAGCCAGGTAAGAATATTCAAACAATAAAAGAAGATACTATAAATATCCCCGAGATAGAAGCTTTATTGCGTTTCATGAATAATTCGGGTGATTATATCAATAGTAAAAAATCACCAAGTTTGGTGAGCTCAGATGATGTTTACGATAATTCTAGTAATTATTTTATCATCGATATTCGTCCGCATGAACAATATGTAAAAGGACATATTAGTGGTGCGGTAAATATTGCCATGCCTCATGTTATTAAGTATTTAGAAGAAAAAGTAGCACCAAGTGTCTATGAGAAACTTGTTGTTGTTTGTACCAATGGTCAAAGCTCTGCATATACAACTGCCGTGTTGCGACTACTAGGTTATAGTAATGTTTATAGCATGAAATACGGCATGTCATCTTGGAGTCCATCCTTGGACAACTGGAGTTCTAAAATATCAAGCCAATATATTGGTAAATTGGAAAGAAAAGAAAATGCTGTGGAAGGAATGTATCCATATCCTGCCATAAGCACAGGGAAACACTGTGGAGCAGAAATTATGGAAGCAAGAGCTACCACACTACTCAACACACCTTTTCAAAAACTAAAGATTAGTGCCGATAGAGCTTTTAAAGATTCAGATGAGTTCTATATCATTAATTTTTGGCCAAAAGATAGATATGAAGTAGGGCATATTCCGGGTGCTTATCAATATACCCCTCATAAGGATCTTAATTCCAAAACATTGCTTAATACTATTCCCAATAATAAAAAAATCCTTGTTTACGGTTATACGGGCCAAACTTCGGCTTTCGTGATGGCATATTTGCGCTTATTAGGTTATAATGCATTCACACTTCCTTTTGGGGCCAATAGTTTTATGCATAATACCTTAGCTTTACGTAATTGGAATGCTTTTAATAAAGCAACTAAAGTAAATGATTTTCCTCTAATTAAAGGCGAAAATCCTACTGATAAGGCTTTTGAATCCAATATTAATGCTGGAGCAAGTACGAAGAAAGCTAGTCCGAAAAAGAAAATTGTACGTAGAAAGAAAAAAGAAGTAGAAGGAGGTTGTGGTTGATTCCTACGAATCAATCAAAATCAAATTTAATGTAAAAGCATAGCTCTTGTGCTATGCTTTTCTTATTTTTTTACAAAAAAAAATTGAACTATATAATTAATTAAAAACATTTACAAATGAAAACAAAACATACATTTTTTAGTATTTCGATAGTGTTAATTGCTACTGTGTTAATTTCGTTTTATCCTTCTGGTTCACCAGGTGGATATACTAATTCTCCTGCCGATGGTCATAATTGTAGTGTATGCCATGGAGGATCCGTGAATAATGTGGATAATTATATAAGTACAAATATTCCTCCCGAAGGCTATACTGCGGGGCAAGAGTATGAAATTGTTGTGAGTTATAATCAATCTGGGAAGAAAGGTTTTGAATTAACTTGCGAGGATAATACAAATGCAAAAGTTGGCCAATTTGCTAGCGGAAGTGGTACAAAATTAACCAATGGAGGGCATGCTGTAACTCATACCAATGGTGTGAACTCTACAACTGCTACTTGGACTTTTAATTGGACTGCTCCAGCAAGTGGTGTTGGTGAAGTAACTTTTTATTCAGCATTAGCACGTACCGATAATTATACTAAATTGTGTTCTTTAGTTATTCCACAAAAGGTGAATACTTCACTTGACCAAGTTGATGGATTCAACTTTAGTATTTATCCAAACCCTGCAAGTGATTATATTATTGTGAACTCCTCAGATAATGAGATTAGAGAAATATTTATATATAGTATTGATGGGAAACTTTGTAAATCTGCTTTTGTTAAGGGTGAAGCAAAAATTGATATTTCTGAATTAAATCCTAATATTTATACTCTGGTTTTCAATCAGGATGGGAAAAATAATTCGTATAAGTTTATTGTAAAATAAACAATATTTTCTTATTAAAAAACCACTATCATAATAGTTTGATAGTGGTTTTTAGTTTTTATTAATACCAAAGGGAATAGTAATTCCAAGCCATGGAATAGCGAACAAGGATTCCATATCTCCAAAAATTGGTATAACTAAACCATAATCTAATCCAGCATTTTTAATAATAACTCTTCCACCAAATGAAAGTAATACATTATTATAACTACCAGTCCTTAAATAATAGTTTTCTGAGATAATGTATCCTTTTGGCCCAGTCCTAAACATGAAGTTTACATTAATCATTGGAGATTTTGCCCAACTATCACCAGCGTAGCCATAACCCAATCCAAAGCTTATATTATTGTCTTTATTCCCCACTGTTGTTATGCCATATAAAATTGCAAATTCAGTATCCTTTTCACCAATAACAGTACCTCCTAAGGCACCAATACCAAAACTCAAGTTTTCCTTACTTACTGGAATAGATGCTTTTGCTGTCATCCAAATTGGTGTAGGCGCTCCACCAAATAAGAAGTTTGGCATCATTCCCAAGCCTAGAGAGAAGTAATCTGAAACACCAATGGTTGCTGAGTTTATTAAAACCCACACATTTTGATAATATCCTTCACCACTTTTTAAGCCAAATCCATTGGGTGAAAAGAAATACCTGGTGGATTGAGGATTATCCTTCCAATATTTTCCTTTTTTTAGTTTCTTATTATCAATAGAATGAATCTTCTTGATGTCATTTTGTTGAATGCTAATAACTCCAATATTTGAAGTGCTCAGCTTAATTATTATATCATTCTTTTCAATTATTTTACCTTGGTATATGTTCCCATCATTTGTTTCTATGAAATAAGAGAGGGTATCTGTTTGGCTAAATCCTACTGAAAATAAGCATAATGCGAAAGTTATGAGTAGGCTTAATCTAATAATTGGAGATGAGGTTTTCATAATTAAAATTTAATACTCAAATATACGGGAAATTATATAATACGCATAAAAAAACAGCCAATCCAAATGAAGTGGAATGGCTGAATTTATATTTGTGTATTATTTGGAACTATTTATGAATAATAATCTCTTGTTTATAAACTTGCTGTCCATTTCTTATAGAAACAATATATACACCATTATTCAACTGATTAGTTTGAATTGGGATAACTTGGTTTCCTGCTTGTAAATTATTGAATTCTTGAGAATAAACAATTTTACCTAAAATATCATACATCTCCACTTTCATTATTCCATTAATTTCAATATTGATATTCAATTGGGAGGTTACGGGGTTTGGGAAAAGGTTAATATCTGTTGTATTGATTTCATTAAAGCCAACACCTTGCATAAACCAATTATATGTTGTAGCTATTAAATCGTTCCTCACATTATCATCGCTGAGCATTGATGGATCAAAACCCATATAAACTACTTTTGCTGTTCCTGTCATAGATCTTACTCCACTACCTTTATTGGCATTACTATTATAGGTAGATATACTTATACCATTGCCGATAGCATCAATTTCGTCAGGATACATATTTCCACCATAAATATCTGTAATTTGTGATGTTCCAATACTTCCAAATATTTCATCATCGGTATTAGGAGTAAAGCTATTATTTCCTGTTCCTCCATCAGCTTTATAATCGGCGTTTAAATAGTTAGTATAAAAAGCTCGAGTATTGCTGGTTCCATTTCCAGATGATTCCCAAGTATCCCAGCCCATATCTTGACCAGCAATAAACAAATTTCCACCATTGTCAATATAATTAGCAAATAATGCTACACTTTCGTCAGTTAAACTAGGGAAAGTCCACCCAATGTTGAAAAAGATATTTGTAAATGAGTCTAAAAGATTAGCATTGGCAGCAATAATAAACGAATTATAATCGCAAGAAGCATAATCTGTACTTCCAGCATACTCAAATCCTGCAAAATAATCATCTTCAAAATCAGCAGGAACACCATTCCCCCATGCTCCTTGATTATGGAGCAATAAAGTAGCAACATTTGAAATTACATAAATTTCTTGTCTGATTGAAGGTGCATTTGGATTGGAAAGAGACTGAATAGTTAATACATATTTAGCAAAAGAAGATTCATTACTTGGTTCAATATCGATATTAATATTGTTTACTACTCCTTCGTCAAGTGAAATAGTTGCATTATCTTCATAAGTATTTCCATCGATAGTGAAAGAACTATTCCATGAATCCGGGGCGTTATTGCTGCTTAGTGAGAAGATAAAATCTTCGGAACCTGCCAAAGCACTTGTAAAAGCAAGATTGAATGTAGATGTTGAAGTTGGACTGCCTATTAGAATACTGTTTTCGGGAGCCATTAAACTACCTGTAACTAATGTTGTTCCATCCATGGCAGGAACTACAACACCTGAGTAAATTTCCTGATGAGTTTCGGTAACAAATACTGCTACATCGCAATTTTCAACTATACAATCAACACCATTATAATCTTCAGGAACTGTGTATGTATATGTTAGTTGAATAAAGGAACCACTTGTTGTGTTTGCTATCTCTTCTCCCCATTGTCCAGTAATCAAATGTCGTAACATATGCATATGTTCGTAATTATTGCCTTGACCACCACCAGTTTGTGGGCCAAAAATATGATTTTGGAGTAAGGCAATATTCAATAAGTTTGTACTTTCCGGACTGTCTGATGTATAATAAAGTTCAACATTAATAGTAAGCTCTCTACTTGCTTCATTATATGTTGTTGCTACTCCTACATTTACGGGGGAATCTTCGGCCATTATTTCTGAAGCTGCTGGTGGCCAAGAGCTACGTCCTAAAGCAGTTATATTGGAGCCATTAAATAAATGTCTGTTTACAGTACCGGATGGATAACCCGATAGCCCGGTTTGCCCGGCTATGGCATCACCAAATTCTGTTCTAAAATCCGGTTC
>Ga0256826_1000522_pt1 | contig 23353 bp, 17 predicted proteins | sample CV79metaG_FD_185975 | JGI IMG/M metagenome (GOLD analysis project Ga0256826, IMG submission 185975) | Hydrothermal vent microbial communities from East Pacific Rise, Pacific Ocean - CV79 | ecosystem: Environmental > Aquatic > Marine > Hydrothermal vents | place: Pacific Ocean: East Pacific Rise...
CGCTAAAGATCAAAAAAGCCGTGAGGCCCAAGAACAAGCACTCATCCTTTTTCTTCAAGAGATCAAAGAAGCGCTGCCTCAAAGTAAGATCGTGATCAACCGAGGCTTTGAGGTCTTAAAAGAGGTTGTACCTCTGATCGATGGTGTTTTGTTTGAGTCCTATTATGATGGTCTTGATGGGAAACTAAAGTATTGTAAAAAAAGTCAACAAGATCGTGAGTGGCTTGATGGACAACTTCAAGTGGCCAAAGATGCCAAGCTAGATATTATTGCGGTTGATTACTTCAAAGACCCACACTCTAAAGTAGCGCAACAGAGTGTTAAAGCACTTCAAGATAAAGGGTTTATCCCTTTTGTTAGTGATCATACGCTTCATCGTTATGGACACTCAAGTAAGATGGCCCTGAAGCGTGAAGTGTTGATGGTCTATGATGGTGCTTTGATGGTAGCAGACGGATATGAGATCCACGATAATGGTGCGGTTGTGATTGAGCATATGGGGTATGTTCCTACCTACTGGGATGTTAGTAAAAAAGAGCTTCCCCAACATGTCTCAGAGCAATATGCAGCAGTAATAATCTGGATGGATTTGCACCATAAAAATCCTAAAAAGCTTTTTGACTGGGTCTTAAAAAACTCTAAAGAGGGGGTGAAAACACTCTTTTTTAATGACTTTGGGGTGGAGCTTAAAGAGGGGGCACTAGATGCCTTAGATATTGAGATAGAAGCACACCCTGCCTCGATTGTAGCAGAGCGTGAGATCACTTATAGAGATCCGATGTTTGAGTATGAGATGCCGATCAAGATACAGCCACATGATGCATTGATTATGCCTAGCAACGCCAAAAAATACCTAAGTTATAGTGTTGATGGAGAAGCTTCGACTTTAGCGGCGAAGACAGCTTGGGGTGGGTATGTCTTAGATGAGGTCTCCATTAGCTCTTTTGGAGACGATACCTTATGGATGTTTGACCCTTTTAAACTGTTTCAAGAGGTTTTAGAACTTCCGCATATCCCTAAAGTAGATCCTACCACTGAAAATGGCCTACGTCTCTCTTTTACCCATATTGATGGGGATGCGATCTTAAACAGAGCAGAGTTTGACCCCGATCTTTATAGTGGTGATGTTGTCTATGAGAAGATTCTTCGTCGTTATAAGATCCCGCATACAGTCTCTATCGTTGAGGCGGAGATTGCGCCTTATGGAAAGTACCCTAAACTCTCTAAGCGTCTTGAGTCATTGGCCAAAAAGATCTATAGACTTGAAAATGTGGAAGGGGCGACACATACCTTTACCCACCCTTTTTTCTGGCAGAAGATCGAAGATGACAATCTCTCTCCTTTGTATCGTCTTAATGTACCTAACTACACTCGAGAAGATTTTTCAGTCGAGCGAGAACTTTCAGGCTCACTAAACTATATCAATACCAAGTTGTTCCCTAAAGGTAAGAAAAAAACACGTATGATCTTGTGGAGTGGTAACTGTATCCCTCAAGAAGATGTTATGGCGTATGTTTACCACCATGATCTGCTCAATATGAATGGCGGTGATACTACCATCCGTAATGAAAAACCATGGCTCTATAATGTCGCACCATTGATCGCAAGAGTGGGTCCTTACTATAGGATTCAGACGGGTTCACAAAATGAAAATGTCTATACCAATGATTGGAAAGGGCCTTTTTGGGGTTTTAAGAAGGTGATTCAGACCTTTAAGCTGACAGAGTCTCCTAGACGTCTCAAACCCATTGATATCTACTACCACTTTTACTCAGCATCTAAAAGTGCTTCACTCTCTGCGCTTAAGCAGGTCTTTGAGTGGAGTATGAAGCAAGAGACGATGCCAATCTACACTTCAGAGTATATTCAAAAAGCGATGGAGACTTATGATGTCTCGATCGCTCAAGAAGATCAAGCGTATCTTTTCAAAGGGATGCATTACCTTAAAAATATCCGTCTGGATGAACACTTTGGTGCGGTTGACTTTAAAGCATCTCAAGGTGTTGTAGGTGAGAACAGTATTGATCAAGGACGTTACATCTCTTTTGCAGATCAAAAAGAGAGACGTTTGGTTTTGACACCAAAGCCCATAGCACAACCCCATCTGGTGACAGCCAATGCTGCATTGGTGGGATATGAAGGTGAAAACTATCACTTTAAAGGTTACGTTCCTCTGAAGTTAGAGTTCAATATACCCACATCATGTCGTCTTAGTGTCAAGCCCAAAGCATTTAAGATCACTAAAAAAGGTGAGAATGTCACGCTTTTGTTTAAACAATCTAAGGAGGCTGTAGTCAATGTCAATTGCCAAAGATGAACGCCTTGAAGTGATGAGCTACAGTGGTATACTGGGGGTCTTTTTACTTTTTGCCTTGGTGTTGTACTTGCTCTATCCTAAAGAGATGCTTGAGCAAAATGTACTGAAAGAGAGCAGCAATTATGACCTAACAGAGATCTATCTTGAAAATATGTTACGTCAAGATCCTGACAATACTGACTTAATGATTGCACTGGCTAATACGGCGATAGAGTCTGGTAATATAGACTTAGCAACACGTCTTTTGAAAGTACTTGAGACCTCTAAAGATGAAGCGGTTGCTAAAGAGGCCAAGTTATTACGATATAAGGTTCTCAAACGAGAATACCTTATTGCATCAACAACAGATAAAAGAGTGATCAAAAAAGAGCTGATCATCTTAGTCATCGAACTAAGTCGAGATGAGGCCAAGAGCCAAAAAAGTATTACTTATTGGTATGGAGAAGCACTTTGGCTGCATCAAGATGAGAGTGCTTCGATGTTGGTGGATCGGGCTTTAGTCCTACAAAAAGAGAGCGTTTATTGGCTTAACCAATGTTACGCACTCTCTGGTCTTATGCATAACACGCAACGTCAGATGGAGTGCTTGGATGGTCTTTCACGTTATGATAAAAAACAGAGAGAGAAGTGGTTGGCTACGAGATACTACCTAAGTGTGGCGCAAAATGATATTGATGAGGCAGATCAGACCTTAGTGCTCTTAGCCTCTTATGGAGAGAAGTGGATCATTGAGCGTGCCAACTTGGCGTTACGAGATGGCCACTATGTTAAAGCAAGTGATATCTACCTTGAAGCTATGGCAAACACCAAAAGTTCTTCTGCACAAAAGCGCTACTTAAAGCATGCCTTAGAGGTACTTCAGCAAGGCAACGAGTATACAACCTTAGTCACGCGTGCACGTAGGTATGAACAGCGTTATCTTAATGACTCTGAGATGACCCGTTTCTTTTTGAAACTCTATATGGGTTCAGATAATATCAAAGAGGCGGCACGATTCTCAAAAGAGATTCTGAAAGCAAGGGGTCGTAGATGAGAAAGTTATGGATCATCGTACTCTTTACGCAGACGCTTTTAGGCAGCTGTTTTGAAGTTGAGATGTTTACCTATGAGAAGCCTGAGTTACTTCCAAAGTCACCATTGTGTCAAGAGATCTCGCCGACACAGTATGGCTGTGGTTGCTACGAATCAAAATCACAGATGAGTGAGGTTAAGTCACTGCTACGTGATTTTTATGGCATGACCAAGGTGATCGAAAAGATTGTCGTCACTACAAAAGAGAGCCCTAGCATGAAAGGGGTTAAACGTCTCAGTGATGAAGAGTTGGCCTTGATGTATCAGGTCTTTATCTATAGTGGGGAACATGATGCTGCCTATACGGTAGGAAAGATTGCGATCAAACGTCATCCCAACTCTTTAGAGTGGAACCATAAGATGGCGCAGGTCTGTCAGTGGAGTGGTCGACCTAAAGAGGCGATGAAGTACTATAAGTATATCTACCGACAAAAACCGAGCAAAGAGCTACGTGAGAAGTTGATCGCTTTTTCAATGACATACTATCAGTATGAGATCAGTATGCAGTTGGTCAAAGAGAAGATGTTAGAAGATCCAAGTGAAGAGAACATCAACACTTTTTTATACATCTGGGAGCAGTCAGGATATCCTGATGAGGCAGCAGTGATCTTACGTAAACTTTACGATAAGGATAAAAGCAATACCTATGCACTAGAGCATGCCTTGCGTCTTGATATCGCCATAGGTGAGATCACACTTGCGGGAGAGATTGTTGATGAGATGAACCGAGAAGATTTTGGTTCACAGTTTAGTGCGTCACTACGGGCCTATTACTACTTTTTGATCCATGATTCTGAAGCCGCTTACAGAGCACTACAAAGTGTTGACAATCCTGATGCAAATAACATGAACTACCTGATGCAGGTGAGTGACTTGGGTTGGTATCTGGGGTATTACAAAGAAGCAGCAGAAGCCTCTTTGCAGCTTGAAAAGATCACAGACTATAGCCTAAGAGAGAACATGGGTCCCCATCAAGAGACACCTCCGGGTGTACGAGCAGATGATTTTGACCGTATTATCAACTACTATCAGGGTAAAGATAGTGCCAATGTAAAGATGGCTGCACACAAAGGGTGGATCTATTATGATCGTCCTTACTTTTTATACACCTATGCTTATGTTGCGCTTGAAGAGAAAGAGTATGAATCCCTTTACAATGAGATCGAAGCTACAGAGCACAATGCTGAGAAGTTTGAGCTGGTTAAAAACAGTGTGACCTACTATCTTATTAAGGCGCAGTGTCTGCAAGGTCTTGGTGATGAACTGGGTACTTTAGAAGCACTCAAACGGGCCAAAGTGCTTAACACGGGTGAGCCTCAAGTTATCGCTTCACTATTATGGTTTTATATGGCGCATGGATACAATGGTGAGATTCAGAGCTTGATCTTTGAGATGGAAGACCCTGGAGATATTGATCCTGAACTCTACTTACCACTCGCTGCAGCACATTTTCATCTACAACATGCAGATAGTGCGATGAAGTACCTATTGCTCTTACGTCGTGGAGGAAACAATACTATAGACTTAGGGTTTATGTATGCCTATGTTGCACAGATTTATGGTGAGCGCCCTCGTTCAAGAAAGATGTTTAAAGAGATCTTTGATCGTCTAGAAGTACAACGTCGTCGTAAGCCAATCCTAATGCAAGAGCCTACTTTTGCTCAAAATTATCTCATAAGTGCAATGGATGTTTTAGGGCCAGATGAGGTTGAACAGCGACTGTACGAGAGTCAGCCCTATCTTGATAAAGAGCAGTACGATAGCCTTTGGCTCTTTTGGTCTGTGCGCAACAATGATACGGAGCGTGCCAACATGTTGATCAACACGCTTAAAGAGCCTGAACCATGGATGCGCCTCTACCAGAAGCTTAGCTTCAATAACAACGCCTCTTTGCAGAGCATCTTGTATAAGCACTACCTGATCTTACCTACTAATGATAGTTCAAGAGCTGCCTTTGTAAGTGGCAACTATAGTTTTGGATACACTTTATTGTATAACGCGTTACGTTACAGTTCGCATAGCAGTGAACTTTACGTACAGTTTCGTGATCGCTCACTAGAACGTGCAGATAGATTTGGGGTACAAGCAGGTGTGTTAAGTCGTTCAGATCTTCGTCAGATTTATCTCAAAGGGATCAATCGAAACTATGTGGACCATGGATGGTGGTTGTATGAACGCGCCAAAGTAGGACGAGATCATATTCGTGACAGTGGTACCTTAAGTGCTGTACCTCGCGCAGATGTTCGTGGTGATATTGGTGTTAAAAAAGAGTTTGATCGTGGTACTGTATATCTGTATGGTGGTGTTAGAGACTCTATAGAGGCGTATGGGTATGGCGGGGTAGAGCTGGATTGGAAACTTGAAGATCGTTGGAGTATGGAGTTGAAGTTACACTACCATGATGAGGCGAGTGAGACTGTTTATCTCTTTATAGGCGGGTACAAAGATATGGCCTATGCCAATCTAAGTTACAGACTTTTACCATCGACTACGATCTCTATCAATGGGGATTATAACCTCTTTAGTGCACAAGATGGTGTCTCTTTGGGTGATGGTAGTGTTGTTCGTGCCAATCTCTCTTATGTGTTGCGACAGGGCTATCCAGATCTAGGAGCAGCACTGTTTATAGAACATGGTAACTACAACAGAGAAGGGAGTGAACTTGGCTCTATAGGCAACATCTTGCCAGATCCAAACATACCAATCTTGCCAGAAGCCTTTACAAACACAGGCTTCAACCTTACTTATGGAATGCAAAATGCTGCACTCTATACAAGAGTGTGGCGTCCCTATGTGACGATCTCTCCGATCTACAACTCAACACTTCAGCAGATCACCTTTGGTGCTGATGTGGGTATTGGTGGATTGGTCTACGACAAAGATCATCTGCGTTTTGGTATAGACTATGATCAAGCAGTCAATGGTACTAATGAGACCGTATTAATGTTTTATGTAGATTATCAGAAGTTGTATTAGAAAAGATTGGGTGGTTTAAAAAAAGTGTTTGTGGGGTTTGTAAGTAGTAGAGGTGAAAGAAGCAGAAGCTTCTCTCTTAAGTAGAGGTTACAGTGGTGTAACGTTCTCTGCTTGTGGTCCTTTTTGACCTTCACCAACTTCGAAAGTTACTGCTTGACCTTCAGCTAGTGAAACACGACCTGGATTAACACGGTTAACTTGACGAAAGTGAACAAATACATCTGCTCCGCCATTTTCTTGTTGGATAAATCCATAACCTTTTTCATCATTGAACCATTTAACTGTTCCGTTTTGTAATTCTGCCATAATTGACCCTTTTGGTTGCACTAAGTGCTAAAATTTTGAATAAATATGGAGCACATCACGCAAGTAGTTCAGGTCACATTTTTAATCGTGAGAGTATTATAACTCTTTTTTAGCTATTAACAAAATTAAAACAGGATATTAGGGCTTTTTTTTGCAAACCTCGTAAAATAGGAGCATATAATGGGTCGTAATTCAAAATATTAATAATAAAATATAATATATCAACATTTTTATTGTGAAATTATATTGAAACCTTAAGCCAAATGAGCCATTTTTTAGTTTCTCGCTTCAAAAAGAGTGATTGGAGTGTTGCAAAGAGTGATAATGGCTATAATTATAGATCTATAGCGTAAAAGACACAAATGTGTCAGATCACAACAGAAGGTTAGAGATGTCTCAACAAAATGATAAAGGGTTGCACCCTCGAAACTTGCATAAAGATCGTTACGATTTTGAAGCTTTGTCTACTACCACCCCAGAACTTAAAAACTATGTTGCTACTAACCCACATGGAGACCTCTCTATAGATTTTAGTGATCCACAAGCGGTTATTACTCTTAACAAGGCCCTTTTAGCACATTTTTATAAGGTAAAGGTGTGGTCGATCCCTAAAGGGCACCTCTGTCCACCCATACCTGGACGTGCAGATTACTTACATCATATGGCAGATCTTTTGGGTCGATGTCATGGTGGTGTTGTTCCGTATGGTAAAGAGATCAATGTCTTAGATATTGGAGTAGGTGCTAATGGGATCTACCCTTTGATCGGACGCTCTTTTTATAGTTGGCGATTTGTAGGGAGTGATATTGATGCGAAAGCACTCGCTAATGTCGCGCAGATTGTTAACGATAATGAGATCTTAGATGGAGGGATAACCCTGAGACATCAAGAAGATAGCGAGCGGATCTTTGATGGCATCATCGCTAAAAACGATCGTTTTGACTTTACCCTATGTAATCCTCCCTTTCACCGCTCTGCAGAAGAGGCCGCGGCCGGCAGTCAACGTAAGGTACGTAACCTGACAAAAGATAAAAGCAAAAAAGCAAAGCTAAACTTTGGAGGTCAAGCCAATGAGCTTTGGTGTCCAGGCGGAGAAGCTGCTTTTATCCGTAAGATGATCGAAGAGAGCAAGCTCCATGCTAAAAAAGTCTTTTGGTTTTCGACCCTAGTCTCAAAAAAAGAGAATCTTCCCAATATTTATAAGGCATTAGTCGCAGCAAAGAGTGTGGAGTATCACACCATTGAGATGAAGCATGGACAAAAAGTGACACGCATTGTCTTTTGGACTTACCTCTCTAAAGTCAAGCAAAAAGCTTGGGTAAAGGCACGTTGGAGTTAAGTTCTGAGCACAGCCCTTAACATTGACTTAACAGCGAATGATTAAGATTCTTTATCTTGCGTGCTTTGACACGCTTTACTAAAGGTCATAACAATGAAAAAAACACTCCTTACTCTTGCATTAACCCTTACTACACTTTTTGGTGCTGTTGAGACTTCAACGCCACTGCCCCCTCTTTTACTCGAAGGCGATCAAGGAGGTCTCTACAGTGGCACAGCTTGGAGTAGCGAGATGTTAGAGGGCAAGACAACCCTTCTACTCTATGTTGATCCAGATGAGCGTTCAAAAGGAGAGGTCTTTAAACCTGCTATAGAGGCATTTGAAAGAGAGCTTGATTTTGACAGATTTCAGATTTTGGTTATCCTCAACCTCAATGCAACATGGAAACCTGACGCACTGATCAAAAAGATGATGGGTTCTAAGATAGAGGAGTACCCTAAACGTACCTATATCTTAGATACGAAGAGTGCTTTGGTTAAACAGTGGCGTCTTCAAGATGATGAGTATAATGTACTTGTTATTGATAAGCACTCAAAGGTGATCTTTGAGCATGCCGGCGAATGGGATGGTGAGCAGATCGATAAGATCGATCGTCTTATACGCTCACAAACCTCAAAGTAGTTCGAGACTACTTAGTCGTCGTAAAAGTAGACTCTTCGATGATGACAGGGTAGAAGTAACCATATCCAAAGTCTTTATCTCTGATCAAAGTTCCCTCCGCTAAGACGGTCGCACCGACTTTAGGCACAGCACCCGTGGTCGTAAAGACCAGATCATCCATATTGTTATAACGGCTGCCATCTTGTAGGTGTACCCAGTTACGTTTCATGATACCTTTAGAGACCTTGGTCACTTTAGCACGTACACGTACTTTGGTTCCTACATAAAGTTGCGGGCGTGCAAAGAGCTGAGCGATACTAACACTTTTTCCTTTTTGGTATGAAGAGCTCATAATGTTAGGCTTTTTAACCACCTTCTTCTGCGTTTGAAAAGAGGCATCTGAAGCAAACAAAATCTTATCAAAACGACGATCAAGTGTTTTTGAGTAGAAGTCACTCATCCACCCTTGTTCATTAAAGTCGATCTTATCACCAATATTGATGGGGCGTTGTGTCATTGCGATCCAGTATGATTTATCTGCCTCTTTGACTTTGATGTAGCTGTATCCGCCACTCTCTAGTTTTTCAAGGACCTTTGCCGAGTGTGTGGCAGAAGCCCATGCGCTAACGACTAAAAGTAGCGTGATCCAAATGATTTTCATAGTTATCCTTTTATAATGGAACCCTCTGAGAATGCTCTAATTGTTCAGAGGGTTCAATGGCTCTTATTATAGAACATAGAGCTGTTATCAAACTAAGGAGAGGGTATTAAAAGAAGCGTTTTTTGTGATTTTACCATAGTGATCGCTCCTTATCTAAGAGATAGCGTATAAAAGTTAAACACAGTATGTTTATAAATATTTAATATTATTAATATATAATCACGTATGAAAACAATAACAGAACTCTATAAAGAAGATAGACCCAGAGAAAAACTACTGAAAAAAGGGGCTGAAGCACTCAAAGAGTATGAGCTTTTGGCTGTGTTACTAGGAAGTGGAACACAAGGTAAAGATGTCATTAAACTCTCTAAAGAGATCATAAAGATATTAGACACTGAGTTTGAGCGTGTGACATTAAAGCGTCTTTTAGAGGTTCATGGACTTGGACGTGCAAAAGCGATGCAGATCTTGGCAGCTATTGAGCTGAGTCGTCGTTACCTTATCAAACAGAACATCAAGATCACATCAGCCGCAGATGTTCATCAACTACTTCAAGCGTATTGCAATAAAAAGCAGGAGTACTTCTTATGCATCACTTTAGATGGGGCTTCGCATCTTATTGAGAAGCGTGTCATCTCCATAGGCACACTCAACCAATCCCTAGTGCATCCTCGAGAGGTCTTTGCTGACGCGGTGTCAGACCGAGCTGCAGGTATCATCATCGCCCATAATCATCCTAGTGGACAACTGCATCCAAGCAGAGAAGATAGCGCGGTGACCAAACGTCTTAAGGAGGTTGGTAAGATTATGGGGATAGAGCTGTTAGATCATCTCATCTTGAGCTGTGAAGGGTTCTTTAGTTTTAGAGAAGAGGGGTTGGTATAGAGCGTGTTAGCGCTTACTCATCATCCTCGTCATCTTCAGCAAAAAACTCATCTGCAAGGGCGTCAAACTTGGCTTGACTTATGGCGTTCTTCTCTTCTTCACTTAGCATCATGTTATGAATCTTTTTAGATAAAAAAGTCTTAGACTCTACTTTGGTAAAGTAAGCGTAAAGGCCAGTGGAGAAGGCCAGTGCAGCTAAAAAGACGATAAATTTTTGAGTAGGATTAAAGGTCTGGATCTTCTCTTTTTTGACGATCTCACATACACCACCTGGACAGTGTGTAGCACGACTACTCATGACAAGGTTATAGATCTTACATCCGAGACAGATCGAAAATGCAGACTCCATGATCAGTAAGATAAGACAGATGATACAGATAAAGACTTTGATAGGATTAGGTTGAGGGTTGATCACCAACATATAAAACATAGGAAAAGCAAGTATTAAACCCAATCCCCACGCAAATCTTTTTTGTGCAGCGCCTACATATTCAGGGATCTGGTTTTGTACAAAAACACGCCCTACTAACATACTAGGCGCGTAGCTAGGGTTGATCACCCGCATCATAAAATCAATTGTAAAAAAACTGATAAAAAACTTGGTCACCACAACATGTCCAAGCATGGCAGCATTGGTAAGACTGAGCATCCCAATGGCAAAGAGTATCCCCGCTGCAGCGCGCGCTTCTCTTTCGTTGATGACTCTAACATCATAGCCATCTACTTTTTCGCCATATTTAAAAAATTCGTTCATATCTGTCCATTATGCTTTTAATGTTGTATTATCACATAAGTATATTAGTAAAGTATTAAGAGGCCTGATCTCCAATGCTTTAGTGATCGATGGTATGAAACTTGAATGAAAGAGGGCCAAGGAGTTTGAAGATGTATGAATTACAAGAAGAGTTAACTACGAAGTTGAGGTTTATCTAAGCCATGAAGATCTCAAACACAGTCTCACTAGAAGAGAACGAAGTAGAGATCACGGCTATTCGTGCTTCAGGTTCGGGTGGTCAGAAGGTCAACAAGGTCTCTGCAGCGATCCATCTCCGTTTTGATATCGCCGACTCTTCACTGCCAGAGTTCTACAAAGAGCGACTGCTAGAGCTTAAAGACAAGCGCATCACCAAAGAGGGTGTCATTGTCATCAAGGCCCAACAACACCGAAGTCAAGAGGCCAACCGAGAAGAGGCTCAAGAGCGTCTGGTTGCGCTCATCAAGAGTGTTAATGTTGTGCAAAAAAAGCGGGTCGCTACCAAACCCACCAAAGGCTCGCAAAAACGGCGACTCACTTCAAAAAAGCAACATGGTCAAAAGAAGAAGTTACGGGGTAAAGTAAGTTTCGAATAGAGATATAGATAAAAAATAGTAATAAGTTGTGCTTTAGATAGCAGTGATATAATATCACGAATTAAAATATACATAGTTATATTGTCTAAAGGTTCCTCTTGAAACACGCTACACTTTTCATACTTTTCTCTCTTCTTTTTATACTAGCAGGTTGTGGTGACACTGAAAAAACAGATATGGCACCAGCTTATGAAGTAGTTTATGCCACGGCACAACTTGGAAACCTTGCTGAGGCAGATGTTGAGATCTTTCAAGTCCAAGATGATGGCGAACTTAAGTTAATGTTCCATGAAAAAACTTCAAACGGTGACCTACTTGAAGAGATTGGAAAGTTTGATCTACATCTTAACCGTTTAGAAGATGAACGTTTTTATGTTTATAAAGTACGTGGTGGGTATGACTGGGATATTGAAGATGATGGTCTTAAAGATGAAAATGGTACGTTAAACAAAGGGTTTATCCGTGCCATTGCTAAAGGCAAAGATATCATTGCTTTAGGGGATGCGTTTAGAGTTACGGTAGCAAGTGAGATCATCTTTTTAAAGTGTGAGCAGCAACTTAAACATCAGTTTGATCCTAGTAGTTTTGAAGCGCTTTTGGATGCTGAAGCAACGCTACTCATGAGTGATGTCCTCTCTGATGCTGACCTTAATGCAGATGGCGTTGTTACGTATATGGATACACTAATTTATGATCCCGTTTATGCTAAAGAGAGTCTGACTAAGTTTTATAAACTCAATATGTCCCATAGTGTGAGGGGCATCCATAGAGGACGAACAGCTATCTCTATGCTCGACAGTGGATATCCTAACATCAGTCTCAATGGTAGCTACGAAATGACGATCTTAGTCAACACACCATTTATAGATCCAGGTGCTAACGTAACAGATGATAAAGATGCTCATATTATTGTATTTACAGAGGGTGCTCCAGACACTTCTATTGTAGGTAGCTATGTTGTTAGCTACCATGCTATAGATAGCGCTGGTAATGTTGCAACTGTACTGAAACGAACGGTGCACGTTGTTGATGCCTACCCCTCTTTGATCACGTTAAATGGTGATCAACAGTGGTTGATCAAACAAGATGCAAATGTTACAGACCCCGGTGCACAAGCGCGTTCAAGTTTAGGCACCTCGTTAGATGTCAATGTTAGTCGTAGTATTGATACAACGACAATAGGCTCTTACAATATACGCTATGAAGCTGTTGATGAAAGTGGTCAACATTTGAGTATTGATCGAACGGTCCATATTGTTCTTGCTAGCTCAACAGATGTTAAACCTCCTGTGATGTATAGTTATGACAATAACATCTCGATTGATATTGCGTGTGATGATTCAGGTTCTGGATATAGTTTGTATTATCACAATGTGAATGCTTATGATGAGGATGATCGTGTTATTGATCCATACTTGATAGGGATGGATACGGATTATGATGATCTAGAAGTCTATGGGGCTATCGCTTATATAACATCTAAGGGTAAGGACAAAGTCGACTATCGACATTATGGAAGTTACCCTATCTATTATGCGGCTAGAGATCGTACGGGTAACTATGCTGAGACGATGGTTATGATCAATGTGGTAAACAAAGCTCCTGTTATGTGGCTCTATGGTATTGGTAGTGAAAACAACACAACGACGACGAGTTATCTTGACACTCCTTATGAGGACAAAGGCGGGTATGCTTTTGATGAGTGTGGTGAACCTATAGAGATAAAGATCACGAGTACGGTAGATACAACTAAAGTAGGACAGTACCTTATAACTTATGAGGCAGTTGATGCCTTAGGCGCTAAAACAACGCGTATTAAAACAGTCTATATCGTTGCAGATACTACAGCTCCTACGATTTATCTCAATGGTCCAAGTACAATAACTCTTCAAGCAGCTCAGCCATACGTTGAGGCAGTCACCGTGTATGATAGGGTAGATAAAAATGTTATTGTTCATATTGATGGCAGAGTCGACACAACACAGGCAGGTACTTATGTGCTGACATATAGTGCTACTGATGCTTCAGGCAATGTAGCTCAAACGCGCACACGTACTGTAGTCGTACTAGCAGACACAACGCCTCCTGTAATCAAGGTCAATGGAAGTACCTCAATGACGATCACAAGATATAGCACATACAAAGAGCTGGGTGCAACTGCGAAAGATGTTGTTGATGGTGTCGTTGCTGTGAGCATGACAGGAAGTGTCAACATGAAAAAGGCAGGGACTTACACCATTCGCTACAGTGCCCAAGACAAAGCGGGCAACCAGTCGCAGGCAACACGTACAGTTCGTGTGGTTGTTCCCGACACAACCCCTCCACGCATAAGCTACTCAGGTGACATTGCATACTCTGTGCCAAAGGGTCAGTACGTGAGACCTAATGCAACAGCAACAGATAACATCGATGGGGCGGTGAGCGTATCTTATAGCTATGGTAACGGTATCGCTCAAGGATACCTCAAAAACGGTAGCCCTGGTTCTGAAAAAGGTGTTTATGTTCTGATCTATACGGCGTATGATAAAGCAGGAAACAGAGCACGTAAGTTTAGATACATCTACTATGGTCTCTCTTTAGGTGCCGTCAACTTACAAGCTGTGATGGATAGAGTTCAAGCTGTTTATGGACAAAGTTACTAACCAAAGCGCATAGCACAATGAGAATGACTAAGTATGTCACTTTCATCTGTGGATAATGCTTTTTTCCTTTTACTCAATACCCTCTATACTTCTCAAACTGCATCAAAAAGTCAGCGGTTGGGGTGTCCATGGCTTTGATGTGCTGGTCGAGCCATGTGATGATATCTTCTTCAAAATAGGCTTGAAGATCCGCTACACTCTTACGGTTTCGCCACTCCATCTCTGCGTAACGTGTCTCTTGCAAGATCTTGTCATGTTCAGCTTTGTGCATACGAAACGAAGGGTACTGCGCCTCTTGCATCATCTTCTCTTCACTCGCAAAGTGTTCTTGCATATGCTCTAAGATGGCATCAAAAGAGGCTGAAAGTACTTCATGCGCCTCCCCACGAGCGATCTGCTCTAAAAGCTTCTCTATAAGCAGTACCTCTTCATGATGCACGTCGTTCATGCTTTGCATGGAGAGTTGAGGAATGGTCGTTGTTGTTTGCATAGTTGTTCTTTGATTAATATATGGTGCATTTTAGGTGTAATGGCGTGAAATGTCAAATATAGCAATTTATTAGAATTTTCCCAACCATTTTCACGGTGTTAGGAAAATGGTTAGTTGTTATATGTCAGATAGACATATAATGTTAAAAATTTCAATAGAACTGTAGACTTATTTGAGTAGACCAATAGAGCAAGATTGACAAAAGTTATCATATATGATAATATTTAGGGAGTGAGAATGTCTTGGAAAGTTACCTTTTATAGCGAGCGTATTGAAAAAGAGACCTAAGAAAGAGTTAGATAAGGCTAAAAAGAGGTTAAAGGAGCTCAAATGAGTAGAACAACACTTGAAGCATTTAAAGAAAAAGCACTACAAAATAGCGATGTTAAAGCACAATATGACCTCTTAACACCAGAGTACGAGCTCAAGCAAAAACTGATAGCAATGAGAAAAGAGGCAGGCCTAACACAAGAGGCTCTTGCTGAGCGTATGGGAACCAAAAAGAGTAACATCTCTCGTCTTGAGAGTTTCAAAAGTAGTATCTCTCCAAAGATCTCAACACTGATGGCTTATGCCAAAGCGACAGGGCATGAGATGAAGATAGATTTTTGTTAGATGTCTCTAAAATAAAACTACTGAAAGTCTAAGCTTTTAGTTACCCTCCCGAAAAAACTCACAGATCTCCACATCCAATACCCTAGAGAGCTTGTATAGATGCTCCACATTAAACCGCTTCCCTTTACCAAGCTCCGCTTGAGAGATCAGCGTGGTAGAGGCATGCCCAATCTCTAAAGAGAGGGCAAGTTGACTCAACTTCTTAAGTTCTCGATACTTCTTCACATTTCGACCAATGGTGGTATGTAAAGCCTGCACTTCATCATTAAGTTCACGTAAATTAATTTGGCTTCCTATGGGAATAATTTTAACTGTTTACTATCTTAATGATACATCGACTTCCTATGGGAAGTCAAGAGTATGACGCCTCTATTTTATTGGTAAGATTTTAGTAGCTGAGGGTAATATTTGGGTTATATGCTCAAAGGGTATTCTCTCTTGTTCCAAGCGAAAATCTTCTTTATAAAAATCGGTAGATAACCTTTCGTATATAAGCTGCTCTTCCCTATTCAAATGTTGCAAATTCTTTCTCTGCTGTTCTTTCTTAGATACTGCTAAATCTTTAAATATTTCTATTGTCTCTTCATCCATAAAAAGGGACTTGATTTGAGAAAAATAGCCTCTTGCTTGCGAGAGTATAGCAAATCCATCCAGATCAATATCGCCCCAGTAGTAGATGTTTTTTGTCGCCATCCATTTGGCATTTTTCACCATGGAGACACCATAGCCATTCCCAAAAATTACAATAGAGTTTGCAAGACGCATAAAAGAGAGCATTGTGATCTTATTCTCAACGATGAAAATGTTTTGACATGGTAGTTCTAAGTTTTCAAACGCTTCATTTGTTATGGTAATATCATTTAATTCATTAATATAAAGTGTTTCATCTAAGATGCGAAACCGTACTAAAGGGAGCTCATACTTTAAACCATATTTTTTTTCAAAGCCGTTGTTTGAAAGTTTTGTAATCTGATGGTCAAAACAGTTTTCATCCAACACTGTTGATAAAAAAGCATCAACGCTACTTTTATATTGCTGTATAAACTTTGTATCTACTCCCTTTATGGAAAGCTCTCGTATATAGATGTTGGGTCTTGGCTTCTTTGTAAAAAAGTGACATATGGCTAAGAGTTCATCTACTATTTCGCTATTTTGAAGTAAGAAGTTTGGTTTATGCAAGAAGAGTTGTTTTAAGTGAGGAAACTGTGATACTGCCTTGCGATAACTACTTTGATAGATTTCGAATGTTCTCTTTTTTCCAAGAAGCTTTAAAAACTTTTCTTCACTTTTAATGACTACAGCAACAGGTAGGTTTTGTACGCCTAAACTTTTAAAAGTAAAGGCTTTATACTCTATATGAAGTTGCAGTTTTTCGAGTTGGTGAATTTCATCAAAAAGTGTTGCCATATTTTCTCTAAGAGAATTTTGTGAAGGCGTTTTGAGTTTTAATGAGAGTGGAAATAGAGAATTTCTCTCTATAAATGCGTGAAAAAATGTACCATCGTCGTAAAGCTTTTGTATCTTTTTCTTAACCCTCTCTATGTCATAAAGCATTAATGTGCTCGCTTGTTCTTCTGATACTCTTCTATATTCATAGAGAGCAGGGAGGAGCGCATACCGTCTTGATTATGGACAAAATGGACACTGTTGACGAAAGGTTCTATCACATTAATCTTGGTTTTTGGGGTAATGACTAAGAGTTGAAGATTGAGTTTTTCAAAGAGACGCAACGCATACTTTGTACTCTCATCACTCCCTTTACCAAAGGCTTCATCTATCATTACAAACCGAAAAGAGCGGCTTCTCACCTTATTATGCTCTAGTCCAAACTGAAAGGCCAACGAAGAGGCTAGAACCGTATAGGCCAGCTTCTCTTTTTGACCACCCGATTTTCCACCACTGTGTGCATAATACTCTTTTTCACTTTTATCGCTGACATAGCGTTCGCTGGCACTAAAGTTAAACCAGTTACGCACATCCGTAACCAAGGCGCGCCATCTCTTGTCGATCTCGCTTTTACCCTCTCTGCCATTAAATCTGTCTATAATCTCTTTTATCTGTAAAAACTTTGCTTCATCATAGCTGTTATCGTCACTGATAGCATAAGAGATGGCTGACTTTAAGTCTGCTTTAAACTCCCGTATCTCTTTTATATTGGAGGGCTCTGCCACAAGAGTGATGTAGGTGCCACTGTTATACTCAATAGCTTCAAGTGAGCTATTTATTTTCTCGATTTTTGACTCGATCTCTTTTGAGTGATGCTCTAGTTCTGCCTGAATCATCGCTGTCTTTTGGATGGTTTTCTCTTTAAAGAGTTCTTTAAACCGTAACTCAAACTGTGGTAAATCATCACGTTGTAGTTCTAAGAGTTTTGCTCTAAAATCTTTTAGAGATTCAATAGAAGCATCAAACTCTTGAGATTCGACAGTAAACCTATTGGTATAAATATTCATACTTTGGAGTAGTTTTGATGTGCTGCTATCTATCTGTTTAGTAAATTTGTCAATACTATTTTGCAATACTTCACGAAGTATTTTCTCTTTACGTGCAATATTGATCAGTGTCAGCTTTTCTTGAACAGTCTTAGCGTAAATTTCATCGAGTAATATTTTATATCTTGGCTCAATCCCCTGCAATGTCTCTAAATCTTTTTGTTCTTGCCGCAGCTCTTTTAAGCGGCCTTTTAAGTCTCCAAGCTTTTCACTATATGTTTCACTCTTTGGTTTGAGTTCACCTATCTCTGTTTGAACATCTTGGAGCTGTTGGTTTATGCTCTTTAAAATATCGGAGCTCTTTTCTAGCTCCTCTAATGCCATCTTAATCTCTTCAATTTTTTGAGCGAGACTGTACCAATCGAGCATTGTGAACTCTTTATAAAAGAGCACCTCTTTATATTTGTCTCTTTTTTCCTCTAGATCTCTGAGGTTTTTCTCTACGCTTGTTATGGCTTCTGAGGCAAACTCTATTTTTTCAAGGAGGTTGATCTTATCTGCCTGCAAGGTTGCCAGTTTTTCGGCATTGTCCCAGCCGAGTGTCCATCTACGTTTATCATCTATATTAAACCTGTCATCTTTTTCATGCCTAGCGTAATTACTTTTAAACTGTCCACTTTTTGTGAGGGCTTTTTTATACTTTCGAAACTCCGTTAATGAATCTACACAAGAGATGTCAAATCGCTCTTTCAACATCTGGTTGATTGTTGTAAAAAAATGTGTGTTTGCTTTGACCTCAACCTTAGAGAGTAGAGAGTTTTTAGCTGTTTCATAAAACTCTTTTCCTCTTTTGGAGTGAATGACTTTCAGATAGACAAGCTTGCCACCCAAATGAGTGGCATTAACATACTCACTTACGCGTTCATAATACTCCTCATCAACTAGTAAAGAGAGAGAAAAGTTATGAAGTACCCGCTCAATAGCACCTTGCCACGCTCTATCTTTTACTTTGAGAAGTTCTCCTACAAAAGGAAGCTTTTCGGGTGCTAATCCTAAGCTTTTAGCCATTGCATCACGAATGGTAGAGATTTTTTTAGGAATATTTGAACGGTTATTTTCTAAATAAAGTAGCTCTGTCTCTATCTCTTTTAAAGTCTGCTGATAATTTTTTAGAGAATAATTGTTCCGCATGAGTTCATTTTGCAATGCTACGGTACTCTGATCTTGATCTGCTAAATAAGTTTCAATCTCTTGTCTGTTTTTTAAAAACCGATGTTCATTAGAGACTGTGGGAAACCCTATGCTGTTGATAAGTCTGTTGTAGTTCGCATGTGCTTCTTTTTTTACTTTGAGAGTTTCTTCACTACGTTGTTTCTCCTCTTTAAGCTGCTCTATTCTGTTACCACCATTTTTTTGTAACTCTATCTGTAATTTGATATTGGTGTCTTGCAGCTCTTTTAGCCTTTCATTTATCCTTTTTTTTGCTGATTCTGTTTTTATAACTTCAAGAGAGAGCTCTTCTATCTTGGTGGCAACTAACGCTTTTTTAAACATAGAGAAGTAGGTATGGAGTGTGTCTCGCATCTTTCTGCTTTCCTCTTTATCTGCTAAAAGCTTTTCATAGTTTTTTGCTTCAGTGTCTATGGGTTTTAGAAGTGCTATCTGCTCTTTGGCTCGTAGTACTAAGTTGTGTGCATGGTTGAGCTCTGAAAAGTTTTTACATAACTCATCTATTTTTGTATCTATCTCGCTACTCTCTAACATATGTTCTCGTACAAAAGAGGTTAAATTGCCTATAGATTTTAAAGATACTGTCTGATAAAAGAGGTTTAAGGCCTGATCATTTTTGATCCCCATAGCACGTTTAAAATTTTTAGCGTACTCTTTAAAATTTTCATACACTTCAGTATGTGGTAAATTTCGTAGAATCTTTTTAAGACCCCTGACATCTTTATAGTGGGTGTCGATAAAATCTTTTTTTATCTCTAAACTTCCTCTAGATGTGATAAAGAACTTGTGAAGCTGTTTGTTTGTTATATAAAAAAACTGTGCGACAGTATAGCTCTCGCCATATCCTTCATTTTCAAAACGTGCCAGCAGAACTGAAAAGCTTGTTTCATCGCGTAGTGCTACTGCTTTTGCATTTTTGAGGGTTTCATCTTGTGCAGACTTGTATTCACCTAAGACATAAGACTTTAAGCTTCTCTCTTTGGACTCTGCTCCGGCAGCCTTGTTAAAAGTAATCTTTTGATGAGGTACAAGAAGTGTTGTCAGGGCATCGACTATGGTAGATTTTCCAGAACCGATGTCCCCAGTCAGTAGTGCATTGTGTTTGTCTAAAGCAAAGGAGACAACCTGCTTGTCATAGGTTCCCCAATTATAAAGCTCAAACTTTTGAAGTCTAAAACCTGTTGTGCTGTCATCATCTGCAAAATCGAATCTTAACTCCATGACACTTCCTTATACTCTTGTAATTTTTCTTGAAAACTATTGAGCCATTGTGCATCGACAAAAGCTTTTATTGAGCTTTTGATCTCATAAGCGTTTTCACTCGATTTTAACTTTTTTAAAAAACCTAAATCTTCTACTTTTTTAATGGTGGTATCTATCTCTTTGTAGAGTTTGACCTCATTGAACTTTTGCGGTAAAAAGAGCATAATACTCGAAACAATATCTTCTTTAGACATAACAGCTCGTGTTGACTCATTTTGCATCTCAAAATCTACTATTTTTTTACGAAGCAGCACACATAAAAGTGAGACCTTATAACTAAGTTCTCGAGCTGTTATAAGTTTGGGAAGTTGTGGTGACTCTTCATCATTCTCTATACTCTTAAGATAGGCATACCCTTCATTCTCATCTATTTCAAGGATCAAGCCTATTGTCTCAAAATATTCAGTGATAATGCCCCGACTGTTTTCAAGAAGCTCTAACCAAGCACTCTCATGGTCACTTTTATAAAACAGCCCTTTTAGAAGGAGTGTTGTCGCTACTTTCGCATCAAAATTCATTTTTCCCTCACAAATATAATTTTAGGTAGTGCCACTTTTTTACTGACACCGTTTGCATCTTTTAGAGTAATAAACTCTTTAACACTTTCATCGATGAGTACGTTTTGAGCATTTTTTGCTAAAGAGATATACCCTACTAACTCAGCTACACCCTTAGTAATAGGATATTTTTCTATCACCTCAGAGAGCTTTACCTGTGGTGTCTCTAGTAATGCCTTTTGTATGTTTTGGGCCAAAAGAGCTTCATCAATAAAAAAGAGGTTATAAAAGCTCTCCATATCGAGTGTTATATCTTCCTCTTCTATCTCTTTTGAAAAAGTTTGCAACTTTTTAGGAGTGTATAAAGATTTTGAGAAGATGGAGTTGATATTAACTTTATGTCCGGCGATAAAGATAAAGTTTTTGACAGTTGGTGGATGCTCTTTTATCTCTAAAGCATGTTGCTCTATAGCTTGTGTAAGCTCTAAAATACGTCTGTTCTCTAACCAAACTCTGTCATCTAAAAATCGTCTGAGCTGCTCTATCAGTTTTGATGAGACGTTAAATACTTTTTCACCATTCTTGAGAAGAGAGAATTTCAAATATTTTAACTTCTTATCATCATCAAATTGCTCTATGGTCTCTATTTTATAGAGGTTATTTATGAGTTCACTGAGTCTATCACTTCTATTGACATCACTTAACAGTTGCCAAAATGCAAAAAAGCTTTTGCCTTGATCACTCTCACGAATACTATCTTCGATCTCGAAAATGGCACTTAAAACATCACCTTTAGCTTCAGCCCCTAAAGCAATCTTCTCCATAGCAGTTGTATTAAGGGCTCGGAAGTTGTACTCTATCTCACTAAAGTCATATTTGAGTTTTCGTACCATCTCCTCTATCTGCATATAGTGCTCTTTCACACGCGAGCTATTGAAACGGATATCTCTTTTCTCCTGTATTGCCTTAATCTCTCTGTCAAGCTTCGCTTTTTGTGACTCCAACTCTGAGATGCGCTCTTCATCACTTAAAGTGGTCTCAAAAGTCAGTTCTTCTAAAAGTTCAAAGATAATATTGAACTTACTGCGACTCCCAACAAACTCTTTTTTTTCCAAAGACTCTATAAACTCTAACGCCTTTTGAGTATAGGGTGTCAGCTCGTAGAGTGCTTCATCGGAACTGTTATGATATTTCCGTAAGTAGCCATTTTGTTCATTGACAAAACTATCAAGATACTCTTTCGCCTCTCTAGGATAAGTATTGTCATACATTTCATTTAGGGTATAGAGATAATCATCAAGGTGTGAAAGTATCTCTGAGTGTTGTAGTGTTATTTTGCTTTTTTGAACAAAAACAAGATGGAAGAAGGAGAGGGTAAATGCAAAGTGGTCACTATTGAGTAGTTTTAGGGTGCGATCCGTCTGTTTTAAATTTTTGAGTTTGTCGTAAGTCATTATGTTGTCTAAAACCTTTTCATAGGTTAGTATATTAAAATCTGGTTTATATTTAGCTCCTATATGACTTTTGTATTGTGAACCTTTAAAAATATGCTTGTTATTTAAAGGACTAAAGTATTTATTATCTAATGACGTGAGGTCAAATAAATAGATTAAGCAATGAGATAATGTACTTGTTTTTGTATTTGTATTAAGTTAAAAAAATCAGTTGAAAATATTATCTCTATTAATTGGTACTCCTCTCTATTTTCCATAGTTATAATATCAATAAACACAGTTCGTATTTTCTTCTTACTACCTAAGAGTTCACGAAAGTAGATGAGTGGGTAGTAGAGTTGTAGGAGAGAGAAGCTTTTTTGTGGTTGTGGACCTGTTTTGGCTTCGAAGATGATGATCTCTTCTTCATTTTCTAAAACAAGATCAATCTCAAACTGAAAACCTGCATTGATCGTTTTGTTCCCTTGAGTGGTTTTAAAAGTAAGCGAGTTGGTCAGCTTGATCTTTCCAAACTGACCATAAAGCAGACGATTGCCGTGTTTATTATGAATGGTGGTCTCTAAAATATTGTAATCGTCACCCTCTACAAAATGGTTGATGATCCCTAATGCTACTGCTTTGTTCAGATAAGCATTTTCATTACGCTGGAAGTTGACCTTGAGGGTACTTGGGACAAATGAGTCTATAGGTTTGTATTGTTCAGGTGTGATCTCTTCGTAGTCAATGTTTTGAAGGTCAAAAAAGATAGTGCCGCGATAAAAAAAGAACTCCGCTTGACCAGCTCTTACAGGATAAAGGTTATTAGAACTGAAAAACTGGGATAGATCACTGCTTTTATAGAGTGGAATCCATTTTCCTGGTTTCTCTTTGCTAAACTGAGAGGCTGAGAAATTGTTGCTGTTGGCTGTAAATGGATTTTGAAAGTCATTGCAGGGTAAAAATGGCGTATCTGAGTCTAGAAAGTTATCAAACAGAGTGGGGCTTATCGTGTTTAAGGTTTGTTCTATCTCTTCCCAATCTTTTTTTGCCATGACATTCTCATTTTTGTAAATTGTAACTAAAGAGTATAAGAAATGGCTTTAGGGTATCATTTCTCAGCATCAGCACCAAAAATAGTTTTCCAAGCCCTTGCCGCTTACTTTTTACTTATTCTTTAAAATGCTGGTCAAGCTTATCAAGAAGTTCGAGACCTTTTTTGACATCACCTTTTTTGCTTGCGATCTCA
>Ga0256826_1000523_pt1 | contig 23286 bp, 20 predicted proteins | sample CV79metaG_FD_185975 | JGI IMG/M metagenome (GOLD analysis project Ga0256826, IMG submission 185975) | Hydrothermal vent microbial communities from East Pacific Rise, Pacific Ocean - CV79 | ecosystem: Environmental > Aquatic > Marine > Hydrothermal vents | place: Pacific Ocean: East Pacific Rise...
TCCCGCTCGGTTCAAATCAACTTTTGAATAGCTAGATTCGTGAATGTTTTTTCCCGCATCAGCTTCAAGATGGGCTCTATCGATTGTGACTCGACGATTTGCAATATCGATATATCCATTTTCTACAATCGGTTTGTAAAGTTGAGTGATCTGGTATGCACTCGGTGAATCTGGATAGAAATAGTTTTTTCTATCAAATGTTGAATGTTTATTTACAGTTGCATTTATTGCTGTTCCCAATTTTATAGATCTCTCAACCGCACCTCTATTTATAACTGGTAAAGCCCCCGGAAGAGCTAGACAAGTTGGACATGTATTTTTATTCTCTCTTTCATTAAAACTGGTTGGACACGAACAAAAAAGTTTTGTATTCGTGTTTAATTGAGTATGGACTTCTAATCCAATAACAATTTCAAACTCCATATATATTCCTTAAAATTAAAATCTACTCTAATTATAATAAAGTTTCTAAAATTTATGTAAAAGCTATTATCTTTCAATAATTAGCATACATATTTTTCTATCTCTAATGGAAAAGATAAAATTGATATAATTCTTAAAGATTTTTTTAAAGGTTTGCAAATTGATTAGACCACAAGGTTCAATGACCGCACTTATTACACCGTTCAAAGCTGGAAAACTAGATGAAGATAGATATGCAGAGCTTATCAAAAGACAGATTCGTTTAGGAATTAATTGGGTAGTTCCCGTTGGAACAACTGGTGAAAGTGCTACTCTTTCACATGAGGAGCATCAACGATGTATCGAAATTGCTATTAATACAGTTAAAGGTACAGATGCAAAAGTTTTAGCAGGAGCAGGAAGTAACAGCACAACTGAAGCAATTAATTTAGCAAAATTTGCTGAAAAAGCTGGTGCTGATGCTATTTTAACTGTTTCACCATATTACAATAAACCATCTCAAGAGGGTTTATATCTTCACTATAAAGCGATAGCAAATTCAATTGAGATCCCTGTTATGCTTTATAATGTCCCATCGAGAACAGGAAGTGATATTCTTCCTGAAACAGTTAAAAAATTAACTGAAAAAGCTGAAAATATTTTTGCAATTAAAGAAGCTTCAGGTTCTTTAGAGAGAGTTTCTCATCTTTTAAATTTAATTCCAAACCTAGATGTAATTAGTGGAGATGATGCAATAAATTCAAATATTATTTTAGCTGGTGGAAAAGGAGTTATATCTGTCACTGGAAATATTCTACCAAATAAGATTTCTGAATTGACTAAGTTCTCTTTAGCTGGAGATTTGAAAAATTCTAACCTCATCGTAAATGAACTTTTTGAAATGAACAAAATTCTATTTATAGAATCTAATCCAATTCCAATTAAAGCAGTTATGTATTTAGCTGGGCTTTTAGACACTCTTGAATATCGACTTCCATTAACTCCTCCAAGTTTAGAGAGTATGAAAAGACTTGAAGCGGTTTTAACGAAATATGAGATTCTAAAATAGATGAGAAAAACTTTAGTTATTAGCGGGGGAACTCGTGGAATTGGTCGAGCGATTGTTGAGGAGTTTGCAAGTCAAGGTGTTGATGTTGCTTTCACTTACAACACAAATGCGGAACTTTCTGAAGAGATAATTTTAGATTTATATACAAAATTTGGTGGAAAATATAAAGCTTACCCTTTAGACATTCTTGAACCAAATTCTTATAAAGATCTATTTAAAAAAATTGATGAAGATTTTTCAAGAATCGATTACTTTATCTCAAATGCAATTATTTCAGGTCGTTCTGTTGTTGGCGGGTTTGCTCCTTTTATGAGATTAAAACCTAAAGGATTGATGAATATTTACACAGCAACTGTTTTATCTTTTATTGTGGGAGCTCAAGAAGCTACAAAAAGAATGGAAAAAACAGGTGGAGGTTCAATCATCTCTCTTTCTTCAACTGGAAATCATGTTTATACTCCAAATTATACAGGTCATGCAAACTCAAAAGCATCTGTTGAAACTGTTGTGAAATATGCTTCTCAAGAATTGGGCGAAAAAGGAATTAGAGTTAATGCTGTTTCTGGTGGTCCAATTGATACTGATGCTTTGAAAAAATTCCCTAATTATGAAGAAGTAAAAAAAGAAGTTGTTAAAAGATCTCCTCTTTCAAGAATGGGAGTTCCAAATGACCTTTCTGGAATCTGCTACTTTTTAACTACTGAAAAAGCTAGTTGGATAACTGGTCAAACATTTATTGTTGATGGTGGAACCATTTTCGCATAAACAATATATTTTTATCTTCGTGGCTGACACGAAGATCTAATTTTTAACTCAACTCTTTTTCAATAATATGTTTAAATTTATCAAACTCTATCAAAAAAGCATCATGTCCATAATTACTATTAATATCAAAATGTTCAACTAAACTCTCTTTTCCAATGTTTTTCATCGCATCAAATACTGTTTTTGATTCTTCAGATAAAAATAGAAGGTCTCCTGAAAATGAGATTAAAATTAATTTTGCCTTGAAATTACTTAAAGCATCTTCTAAAGAATCAAAACCATTTGAGAGATCAAAAATATCTATCGCTTTTGTTAAATATAGATAACTTAAAGGATCAAACTGTTTGCTAAATTTATCTCCATTATAATCAAGGTAACTATCAACTTGAAACCTACCATTTATATCGTAAAATCCATCATCTTTTAAATATCTTCTACCAAATTTCTTTTTCATAGATTGATGAGATAAAAAACTGATATGTCCCGCCATTCTCCCAATTGCTAAACCATCTAATCCATTTTTTCTAACCTCATCAAGATTATAGTTTCCATCTAAAAATTTAGGGTCTCTTTTAATTGCTTCTTGAGTTACTTTATTAAAAGCTATCATCCAAGGTTGAGTAGCTGATGTTGAAGCGATTGGAATGATTATCTCTGCAAAAAGTGGATAATCAACTCCAAACTGAAGAGCTTGCATTCCTCCCATCGAACCACCAATAATAGCTTTTACTTTTCTAATCCCAAGAGATTGAATAAGAATATGTTGAGCTTTTACCATATCTTTAATTGTGATAACTGGAAAACGAAATCGATAGAGACTTTTTTCAGATGGATTTAGAGGATTTATTGGTGAAATAGGAGATGTTGAACCAAAAATACTGCCGACAACATTTGTTGCAATTACAAAATATTTTTCAGTATCAATAGATTTGCCATCGCCAATAATAGTGTCCCACCAACCATGATTAAAAATATCTGAATCTTTCTCCTTAACAGGTTTATGACTTCCAGTTAATGCATGAGTAATTAGAATAACATTATCTTGATTTGAATTGAGTTCGCCATAAGTTGTATATGCTATATCGTAAGGTTCAAGAATCCGCCCACTCTCTAAATATAGAGGTTTTCTAAAGTTCTTAATTTTTGTCTCTATCTTCAAAAATCATTTTCCCCATTTTTTCTGAAATTATAGTTGTTTTTTCCTATTATCTCTACTTGATAAAATAAGAGATGAAAATAAAAATGCAAAACATACTCTAAAAGCCTGAATAAGTTAGAAGTCAAATTTATATATTATAAAAATAAATTATTGTAAAATCCTTTAAAATAAAAATTTGGAGGATTAAAATTGAAAAAAACTGGAATTGCAATATTTATAGTTTTACTTTTTTCTAGTTGTACTCAAGAGGGTCAAAATAAGATTAGTAGAGCTTTTCAAAATTGGACAGGAACTAATGGAGTTTTAGATGTTTATGCTGGAGATAAACTTGTTAAAAGATTTTTAAAAATTGATAAATTAACAACTGCTACTTCAACTGATGGAGATAAAGATAGACCATATAGATATGGATATGGTTATTTAGATAGAAATCTAAATTTTGAAGTTGATGATGGAGAGAAAAAAGTCTATTTTGAATTTAGTGACTATTCAACAAGTTATATTTTTTATGAGAATGATAAATAGTCATGGTAAATAGTGATGGGATTGAATTAGAGTTCTCTATCTTAATTGTAGATGTGAACAGAAAAAGATCTCGGAATCTAAAATATGTTCTTGATGGACTTTATGTTACCAATGTTGTAGATAGTGTTGAAAATGCTATTTTATATCTAACTGAAACAAAACCACCAGATATTATTATTTCGATAAATGAGTTTAATTCATCGGACAATGTTTTAACAGATCAAACTACTCTCGGTGGATTAGATCTTTGTAGATATGTTAAAGAGACTGAAAATATCCTAATCAATGAAATTCCTCTATTAATTTTAATGGAAACACATGATAAAGCTCTTGAAACCCAGCTTTTTAATAAAGGGGTGTCAGATATTATCTATATTCCGTATAATATAGTTGATCTATTTTCAAGAATTGAGCTTCAGCTTGATAAGATTATTGAAAAAAGAAAGCTATTTGAATCTATGGAGGAACTTGCTCAAGATATGAGAGTTAGGAGTCGCAAAAATATAGATTTTCGAACTAAACTTGTAGCGAAGCATAGAGATACAATTCTTCTTTACGAAAATAAAGTTAAACAACTTATCAATAGTATTGATAGTAAAAAAGTTGAGTTAGAAAGTTCTAAAAATATTATTCAGAATCTACAAAAAGAGAATGAGTGGTTATTGAATGAACTGAATATGACTAAATCTAAACTTCAAGATAAGAAAAGTTTCTCTAGTTGTAAAACAGATTCTCTTGAAAATCTTTCTGAAAATGAGCTAAAGACAATTGAAAAACTATTTAATTATGTAAATCGAGAACATCTATTTGAAGAGGTTATGGTAAAGAAAATCTCTATAAATATATTGAGAAATAGTATAGATTTTAAAAAAATTGATAATTTTTCCTTTCTAAATAGTGTAACAAACATAATTAAAAAATATATTTATGCTGAACTTGAGGATATTTACAAAAAATCTGTGGCAGATGAAAATAGATCTGAATTTAAAAAGTTTATGAATCTTTTAGTTGATTATATTATCAAAGCAACGATCAATAAATTTTTATTCTTTTTAGCGATGGATCTTCTGGAAAAAATTGGTGAAAAAGATGGAAATGCTACAAAATTCTTAAAATTCTATGATGGTAGAGTTGAGATTTCTCCTGATGGAACTAGATTCCAAAAACCTGAAATTATAGATCAGAGTGGTGTTTGTAACATAATATCAATTATGCAGATAATCAATCAGAGAACTAATGGACATAAAATAATTGTTGAACAGAAAAAAAAGATTGATCTTATCGATTTAGAATTTAAGAAAATTGAAGATAGGTTAAAGAAAATATTAGTTGATGATAGCACAACTTTAGTTGATGATCTAAAAAAGAGGAGACCTTTTGAGGAAAAAGTTTTAATTTTAAAAGAGATTTTAACGAATGAAAAAAGCTCTATTGAAAATAGAGAGTTTGGTAAAATATCTGCAATTGATGATAAACTTCATAAGTTAGAATCTCTTGAAAGTGTTTATAAAAAAATTAAAAATGCTAAAGATATGTCGATAACAAAATATGAAAAACAGATCGATTATTATAAACCAACTGAAGAAAAATTTACATTAATTGCACTCTCATTAGCAAAAATTATGCTAAAAGTGAAAATTATAAACTAAATTTTGATTTGTCATCTAATAATTTAAAAGATGACAAATTAATTTTAAAATCCAAACCTCATACCGACATAAGCTATTTTTGTAATAGAAAAATGTTCAAGTGTCTTTTGTAAAATTGATTCAATATCTCTATAACCGATAAAGACTTGTCCTTTATCTACAACCTCAAAAGATAACTCATATCTCTGTTCAAAATATGTATCTCCATCTGTAAAAGTTAAAGGCTTTGGTGAATAATATATGTTTGTAGATAATGAAATTGGTAAAGAATCAATTGGAAGTTGAAAATTTATATAGATTCCTAAAGGAATTGCTGAAATAGTTTGATCTTTTAACTCACCAACTTTAGAAGATTTAGATGATAAGAATTTAGCTCCTAGTCCAAATGTAAGAGATCTAATATTTGGCAATCTATTTCTCATCATAAGATTTAATGAAGCCATATATTCTGTGTAATATTCATTTTTAATATTTTCAACATAAAGATAATTTAAACCTATAAAATATCGATTAACTGGAAATCGATCAACAAATTGAGCTAAATCTAAGTTTAAACTACTTTCAAGCTCCTCATTATTCATGTTCATCTCAAGTGAATGATATGCTGACAGATTTGTAATTAGAAATATATAAATAGATAGTATTTTTTTTAACAAGTCAAACTCCTAAATTTTTAAAATATTTTATCTAATTTATTATCTCTTATCTTAAAAAATATAGTTTTTTAATAAATTGACTATCTACCGATTTATATAAATAAATATAAGTTTTGAGGTTCTATTTTTGAAAAAGATAATAATTTATCTCTCCTTTTTGTCTATCGCCCTCTCTTTTCAAGGGTGCATATTTTTAAATGAGAGAGGAGTCTCCTCAACATATTACAACGATTGCACTCATTATTATGATTCAAGAGGTTTGTATAGAGAAAAATGTGAAAATAATATTGTAAATTATGAAAATATGAATCCTATGAAAAGCGGTGGAGATGGTTTATACTATTTAGATTTTTAGAGTGCTTTTATCGGGTCAAAGCCCGATAACTATTTTATACCAAAACTCTATTTACTCTCTTCAAATTTATAAACTTCTTCAATAAAGCGATCAACAAGATTGTGTTCATCTAAATTAGCAACAACTTCACCTTTAACCATTATCAAACCTTTACCTTTTCCGTAAGCGATCGCTACATCAGAATGTTTAGCTTCTCCAATTGCATTTACAACACAGCCCATAACAGAAATATTCATAGATTTTTTAATATCTTTTGTTCGTCGCTCGACCTCATCAACAGCTTTGACTAAATCAGCTTCAAGTCTGCCACATGTTGGACATGAAATAATATTGATTCCATCTTTAACTCTTCCGCTATCTTTTAGGATTGCTCGACCAACTTTTATCTCCTCCTCCAATTCGCCAGTAATAGAGATTCGTAAAGTATCTCCAATTCCATCTAAAAGGAGAGAACCTAATCCGATAGCAGATTTAATTGTCCCATGAAATTTTGTTCCAGCTTCTGTAACACCAAGATGAAACGGATAGTTATTCATACTTCTAAGTTGGCGATAAGCATCAACAGTTCTTTGAACATCACTAGCTTTCATCGATATTTTAATATCTGTAAATCCCAAATCTTCAAGATATTTTATATTATAATCAGCACTAGCAACCATTCCCTCGGCAGTAGCTCCATAACGATTTTCAAATTCTTTCTCTAAACTTCCAGCATTTACTCCTATGCGAATAGGTAACTTTCTATCTTGACAAGCTTTAACAACTTCTCGAACTCGCTCACGACTTCCAATATTTCCTGGATTAATTCGAATTCCATCAACAAATTCAGAAGCTATTAAAGCTAATTTATAATTAAAATGAATATCTGCAATTATTGGAATTGATGTTTGTTCTCGAATCTCTTTTAAAGCTTTAGCATCAGCATAGTCTGGAACTGCAACTCTAACAATATCAGCTCCCGCAAAGTGAAGTCTATTTATCTGTTCAACAGTTGTTTTAACATCTTCAGTTTTTGAGTATGTCATCGATTGAACAGAGATTGGAGAATCTCCGCCAACCGCTATTTTTCCAACATATATTTTTTTAGTTTTTACTCTAGGTTTCATAAATAGATTTTAGCTAATATTACTTTTTTCTAATTTAATATTAAATAGAAATATTTATAGCTTGTGTTGGACATGTTGAGATACAGAAACCGCAATTTGTACATTTAGATAGATCTATTTCAGGTCGAAACATACCTAAAAATTGAATAGCATTATCCAAACATGAATCTTTACAACTTGAACATATTACACCATTCCAAGCCACACATAAAAGAAGATTTAAATCTATTTTTCCTTTTATATTTTGAGTGTTTTCTATATTCAAAATATCTTTTTCACAAATATTTACACACTCTTCACAGTATGTACAACCACTTTCTGAAAAATCTATTTGAGGTGCATTATCTATAATTTGAATTATATTTTCCTCACAAACTGTTGAGCAAATTCCATCGCAAGTTGGACATACCTCTAAAAATAGAAAATTATTGTCTTTAGAATATGGGGGGCGAACTGGAAAGCTTTCCCCATTTTTTTGAAATATATTTGTAAAAATTTCTCTTCGGGAAATATCCACCTTTTACCCTTTTTTCATCTTTTTTTGATACTCCAAAATCATAACAGGTAATATAAATATATCTGTTATTAAAGATAACAAAACTATTATTGCAGAGAAGATTCCGATTAGCATAATTGAACTAATATTTGCAATTATCATCAAAAAGAAAGTTATCGCAAGAATCATATTTCCAAGAATTAAAGGTGATTCAACATATAAAAATAGTTTCTGAATTCCACTCTCCTCAAGTAATATATCTTCACTATCAAGCTTATGATAATAGTGAAGCAGATGAATTGTTGCATCGCTTGAAATTGCAACTGATATTATCATTGCCACAAACATCTCGGTTGAAATTGGATAATCGAAAATAGTCACAATTGCAAAAAACCAAGTGATCGGAACTAAACCGACGATCATTCCAATAACGGAAAAAATAGATCTTTTTGTCATCACAAAGATTACAATTGAGATAATCATCAAAATAGAGATTATCAATATCACAATAATATTTATAGTTTCAATCTTTGCACTTTGAAGAAGGGTATCAACATCTGTAATATATATTTCAACTCCAGATTTTTTAAGCAGTTTTAAAATTTTACCTTTGCTTTTTATATCTTTTAAATATATATCAACTTTTACTTTTCCAGAGTTAAAAAGCTGGTCTTCATCTCCAAACATATCAAGCATAAAAATATATCTATCAAAATCTATTGTTTGAAGATTAAAAACAGATTTATCTCCCTCTTCCTGTTTGTAAAGTTTTTTGATTGTCTGATATGGAGAATTAATTTTCTCTACTTCATTAATATTTAGAAGTTCTGAAATTTTTTCAATCTCCTCCATCGATTTTAGATTAATCTCATCATGATTTATAGTTAATTTTATAATTTTTGAACTATTCTCTGTATCAACATGATAAACCCCAGTATAAATATTGTAAATTGAAAAAAATACCAAAATAATAGTTATATTTGAGAAAATTTTTAAAGCAATAGGATTGTAATTAGATATTTTCTTTGAGAAAAATTGTGAGAAATTTTCAGACTCTAAAGTTCTCTTTTTTGTAGATATAAAAGATAAAAGAATTGGCAAAAATGTAAATGAGTAAATTAACCCAATTAAAGATGAGATAATAACCATTAAGCCTAAAGATTGTAAAATATCTGAACCAACAAAAATTAGAGAACCGATCCCTAAAATATTTACAAGAGTTGTGAAAAATATTGGTGAAAAAGTATTCTCTACTGTTTTAGCAGTAGCATCAAAGGATTTTTCACTTTGTTGAAGCATAAACCAACGATAATATATATATAGATAATCCATAAACGAGATACTAAAGGACAGAATCAATATTGAGATATGTGGAGTATAATCTCCCATAAAAAGTTTAAATATATAAATAGTTGCTGATGAGGTAATAATTAGAAAAATAATTCCTGTAATTGGAGCTGATAAACTATGAAATGAGATAGTTAAAAGAGCTGTTACAACCAAACCAAGTCCAATTAAAAGAACAGATTCCTCAATAAAAGATTCAGACTCTAACATATTTTCAACAGAATATTCTAAAGATGTTGAAATATTTCCAATGTCAATATTATGTTTTAAGTAGATATAAAAATCTATTTCAGAGTTGGAAAAATATTCTAAAAATTCGCTTTTATTGTCTTGAAAAATTTTAAAATTATCATCAATATCATATAGGGTTGTTAATTCAATAAAAGATGAACCCTCACCATCATCAATTTTTAAAGAAAAATAGTGGTTAAAAATTGAATCTACTTTTTCAAGTTCTAAATCATCAACTAAATATTGATGGACTTTTTGAAGTTCTTCAAAATCCTGTTTAGTGTAATTATCTATATTAGCTTTTACTTTAATAGTTTTTCCTAAAAGTTCTAATTGATCACTTTCTAAAAGTTTTTGATGATCGCTACTCCCTTTTATCCAAATACTTGAACTATTGGAAAGAGATTGACTATCTAAATTTAGAATAAAAAAGAGAGTTGAGAATCCTATTAAAGCGAGAATAATATATTTCATTCTAATAATAAAAGAGAGATATTTTTCAGCAAACATTACTATTTACCTCTTCCATTTGTGATTATATATGGTCGTTTATAGACACCTATTTTTTTAGCAACTTTTTCAATTTTGTCTATCTGCATATCTATATCCTCATCATCTAAATCTTCATCTAATTCATTAAGTGGAATATTTTTATCCACCATTATAGCTTTCAAGAGAATTTCAGGAAAGTCTGAATCAAATATATTTTGAATAATATTAGCGGATTTTTTTCGCTTTAACTCATATAGATAAAGATATATTTTGTATCTTTTAAAAAGCTTCTTCTTTTTCTTAAAAAGATGTTTCATATATCTTTGAGACACTGAACATTTTGGATCAATAAAAGAGTGAATCTCTTTTTTGCCATCTCCAAGAACAATCGCATAATCCTTAATACTATTTAAAAGTTGAACTGTCTCTTTTTTAGAAGTGAGTTGCTTTGGATAAGAGTATAAAAATATTGAAAATATTAATATTTGAAATAAGATTTTGTGTAGCATTTTATAATTCCTGCTTATATTAAAATGTTTAATAAATTTTATAGTAATAATCCTTAACGATTACTTTTTTTTATATGTAAAGCACTAATCTCATTCAAAATATATATTTTTTTTATAAATAATTATAATAATTTTTAGATATATTATCTCTATTTAAAAATTATATTAAATTATAATAAATAGTATATATCTCTATATATATCTGTCTTTTTTGTAAGCAGATATTTTTACTTTATAATTACATTTCAAATTCATACAAAGGATAATTTTGTTTAGAAATTTCTTATTTCTACCAATTGTTTTCTTTTTATTTATTGGATGTAGTTCCAGTGATTTAAATAATGAAAACGGTAATTTGGAAAGCAAAACAGTACCAACCACGACCGTTTCTCCTCAAGAAGAGAAGAGAAACTCTATCGCACTTTCAATTATTGCATCTCCTAATAGTAGGATTGCAAATAATATTCAGAGTACAGACTCTATAACTCATATTAATTTATCGGTTATAAAAGCTGATGGCTCTGAACTTTTTTCTCAAAAGGCTTTTACAAAAGTTTATGATTTATGGAAAGTTGAAATTTTAGAATTTCCAATTCTAGATGATAATTTGACTTTTAAAGTAACAGCCTTTAATTCGGAAACGAACATATTTATGAGTGGAGAAGTTTCTCAAAATTTATTTGGAACAACCGCTACTACATTAGATATAAATATTCCTATAAATTTTACTCATTCAGAAATAATAGATGTTCCTAATTTTCAGGATATTTTAGTAGATGTTCCTGATAATAATGAGAGCAATATATCCATCTCTTTTAAAGTTATCGATTTTGATGTAAATACAACTTACACAATAATTGCAGATACAGATAGTTCAGGTGCTTTTCTTAATTTAGATGGAACTTATGGACAAACTGGAAAAATAGATAGTGAAACTATTAATTTGGTTATAGCAAATGAGATATTTACTCCAAATAAAATCTACTCACACAAAATTATAATTAGAGATATGAGTGGAAATAGTGTTACCAAAACTTTTGAAGTCGCCATTCCCGTAGGAGTTTCTGGTAATGCAGTTGATGGATATATTTCAAATGCTACTGTTAAAATTATTAATAAAAGAAATGGTCGAGTTGTTAAAACTCTGAAAACCGATGAAAATGGAAAGTTTAGCTTTAGAAAACGGGCTAGAATGGAAGTTATTATTGAAATTTCTGGTGGGATTGATACAGCAACAGGAGAACCATTTAGCGGAACAATGAAAAATATTATTGGTAAAGATTCAGCTAATCCTAAATTAAATATCACTCCTTTAACTTCCTTAATTGTTAATTTAGTTGAAACCGGTGAAAGTGTTGATTCTGCAAAAAATATTATTGTTGAATCTTTAGATATTGATTTAAAAACTTTAGATGCTGATCCAATTGATACTTTAAAAAATGGGACAGATGAAGAAAAATTAAATTCTGCTAAAGCTATGAAAACTATTTTAACAATTCAAAAACTTGCAGAAGTTATCTCTTCAGTTTCAGATAATAGTGAAGAAACTCATTCAGCTGTATTTAAGGCTATTGCAAATCAACTAAAAACTGATAGAAATATCTCAAATATTTTACAAAATAGTTCATCAATTATTAATGAAGTTTCAAATTCAAAAACTGATTTAGAAAAAGAGAAATTAAACTCAATTAAAGATTTAACTCAAAATACTATTACAGTTTTAGGAGATATTAATATTACAAAACTTGCTAAAGCTACGGACATTGATGCTCAAATTAAGCAAAATGCTAGTGCAGTTGAAGTTTTTGTAATTCCATTGAAAGAAAAATTGTTAAATATTAAAAATGCTACAAACTCAACAGAAGTTGATTCTAAAAAAGATGAAGCTTCAGATGTTATAAATGCAACAATCTCTTTAGGTGGAATTGATGGCATTGCTAAAGTTTTTGATTTAGCAGTTGATGGTATATCAGTTTCAGACTTTTCAACATCTTTTTTAAATGATGAAAAAATTGCAGAGGAATCAAGCAAATTTATTATAGCAATAAATAGCGGACAAACTGTTGATGATATTTTGACTGAAGAAAAAACTGAAATTGTTGTTGCTCCAATAACTTATAATTTTGGAATTTTAACAGGTACTATCTATAAAGAGACCACTGGTGATAATCTGCAAAGTGGTTCAGAACTTGGTATTCCAAATATTACTGTTTTTGCACAGGATAGCTTAGGAATCAAAGAAACTGTTACAGATTCTCATGGAGATTTTACTTTTTCTCAATTAGTTGAGGGAGAAGTTGTTTTAACAGTTGATTTAACCGATACTGATATGCCAGAGGGTGCTATTGGAAATGATACGAAAACCGTTGATATTATCAAAAATATATCAAATTATATTGGAACAATCAGTTTCTCATTTGGCGATGCAAGATCTGTTAATCCAGCTTCAATTGCTCAATGTGAAAATCCAATCGCTTTTACTTGGGACGGTTCAACTGTTGAAAATAGTTCTAAAACCGTTTGGGAAGATATAGCAAATAATCCATCAACAATTGTTGAAATTGGCGGATATAAAGTTACTTTAACTTTAGATGATATTAATAACTCATTTAATAATATTGATTCTGGAACTTTTGATGAAGATGAAAGTTCAATTTCTCGAGGTGTTTTTGGTGCCCCTTATCTAACTCTCTATATGGGTGATGATAATGATAAAAATAGTTCATCGCTTCAAAAAGGCGATAAAATTTCACTAAAAGTTGAATTTAATGAAACTGTCATTTTAGATAATTGGCTTTTCAGAGATATAGATTCAGGTGATATTAGAAATGGTGAATCAGATTGGGATTGGCAAGATGCTGTTAAAGTAACAGGTTACGATCTACATGATAACCCTGTTGAAATGAGTGTTAATCTTTCTCAAACAACAAATCTTCAATATGATAATGGAGTTGTGAGAACTGAAGATAATATTACAACAGGATTAGGAACTGATTCTACTGATCCAAAAGGTCATTCAAGATGGTCATCAAATGGTCATGGAATCAAATATATGATTGTTGAATATAGTTCAGGTCAAGCTATTGAAAATCCGACAAGAACTGCTATTGCCGTTTCAGGTTTTGCATTTTGTCCAACAGATTCTACAACTCCACCAATTTTAACAACACAAATTGAAGAGATGACATCTGAAAATAGTGTTGAAATTGAGATTAATGGAGAAGCAAATAGTTCTATTTTTGTTAATAGAGTTGATACAGGTATCAAAACTGATATAAATGGAACTGCTAAAATCATATTAAATACAAATGGCGATTCTGGAGATAGAATTTTTAATATATATTTTGTTAAAAAAGGTATCAAAAGTGATGACTTAAGAGTTGTAATTGAAAAAGTTTCTATTGCAAATACTTCTATTTCAATTCAATTTCCACCAGTTGTTAGAAATTTTGCAATTGAACAAAATGAAAATAATACTTCTATTAAAGTAACTTTTGAAAACTCTAATGCTATTACAGAAATTAATTGGAGTGCTGAAAATGGTAATGCAAATATTTTAGATACTCATTCAAATCCTGTAATAATTCAAAATATTGATATAGATTTTACTCTTGTTTTAAAAGCTAAAAATAATCAAAATCAAGTTTCAGAATATCGATATAATATTTCTGCAAACCCAGATTCAACTACTGAAAATTTAGATAATCAAGATTTTGGAGAGGTAACTCGAGCTGATGCACTTAGATTTTTAAGACAAGCAAGTTTTAGAAGTTCTGAAACTGATATTGAATATCTGATCGCAAACGGTTATGAAGCTTGGATTGATAATCAACTCTCTTTAGTTGGAGATTTGGATAATAATACAGATACAAAATATGGTTATCTTGAATCTATGTTTAGAACTCTAAATAAGATTGATTCCGATAAATATCCTGCTAAGATTTTTGCTAATCCAACAAAACTTGTTGAAAAAGACCTTGATATTACTAGAATTAATGTTTTCAGAGGTTCTGTATTTTGGAAAAAAGCTTTAGAAGATGAAAATCAACTAAGACAAAGATTAACTTATGCTTTAAGTCAAATTCTTGTTACTTCTGATGTTTCTCCAGCAGGATTAGCTACACGATTTAGAGGTGAATCTTCGGCGACATATTATGATATTCTTTATAAACATGCTTTTGGAAATTATCGAAATCTTTTAACTGATGTTACTCACTCAAGTGCAATGGGATATTTTCTAACCTATATTGGAAGCAAAAAAGATGCTCCCGATGAAAATTATGCTAGAGAATTAACTCAACTTTTCACTGTTGGACTTTATGAACTTGAATTAGATGGAACTAAAAAACTTGATTCAACAGGAAATCCGATTCCATCTTATGATCAACAACATGTAACAGATTTAGCTAGAGTTTTTACAGGTTGGGACTTAGATGATAAACAGGTGAATAATCGAGGTGATTTTTCAAGATATGGTTCAACTGGAAAAACAGACAACTCTTGGATGTCTCCACTTCAATTTAATTTAGAGTATCACGATGTTAATACAACTTTAGACCTCATCGGCGATGCTACAATGAAAACAAGTTCAGATGGTTCAGCTGATGTTGAAACTGCTTTAAATATTCTTTTTGGAAATAAAAATGTAGCTCCATATATTAGTCGTCATCTGATTATGAGATTTGTTACATCAAATCCAACTCCTGCTTATGTTGAAAGAGTTGCATCTAAATTTAATAATAATGGTTCAGGTGTAAAAGGGGATTTGAAAGCGGTAATTAAAGCTATTCTTTTAGACCCAGAGGCTAGAAAAGGTGATGTTGCAAACTTTGGTAAAGTTGATGAGATGACAGTTGCTCTTCCTCATATTTTACATAGTTTTGGTGTTAAACCAATTCCATCAATGAAATTTGGAAAACAAGAAGTGAAAAATATCTATTGGTTAAGTACGGATAGAACTTTTGGACAAGCTGTTTTATCTGCTGATTCAGTTTTTAACTTTTACAGTAATGAATTTATTCCAAGTGATCCTGCATTTGCTAATAATAATTTAGTAGCTCCTGAGTTACAAACTCAAACAACTCCGAGTCTAATTGAATTTAATAATCTTCTTAAAAATCTTTTTATTACAAAAGAGAAATATCTTCAAGTTGATATTGGAAATTATTCAAATATGAAAGCTTGGTCAGATGCTAGAAAATTCCCTAAATTTACTCTATCTCAAGGTCTGCTCTATCTTGATTTAACTCCTGAATATGATGTTTTAGAGAAAGCTCTTGATAATAAAGAGGTTGCTGATGGAAACTTTACAAATATGGGTGATTCAAATACTCATATCGAAGATAGAGAAAGAGGTGTTCGAGCTTTATTAGATCATTTAGGCAATAAGCTTTTTGGAAAACCGATTCCTGAAGCTTATGTTACAGCGATGATTACTCACTTTGAAAAAATGAGTTTCCCAAAAAGTGATGCTGGACGACAAAACCGAGCTAAAATGATCGTAACAACTGCCGTTCAAGCTATCGTTACTTCTCAACTTTATATGGTTTTAAGATAAGGATATTTTATGAATAGAAGAAATTTTCTCAAAAATACAGGTGTAACTGTGTTGGGGGCTTCCCCCCTTTTAAGAATTGGTGGCGGTTTAGCTGTTAGTTCTCAACTCGTTTCGGCAAGTGAAACCTTTTCAGATTACAAAGCTTTGGTTGTTGTTTTCTTAGATGGTGGAAATGATGCTATGAATATGTTTATTCCAACCGATACTGATCGACATAGTGAATATGAAGCTATTCGAGGTATTGGCGAAATGGCAATTTCAAAAACAAATTTAGATGATGCTACTTTAAAAACTGTAAATGGTCATTATGTTAAAGAAACAGATGTAGCTCACCCATATTATGATGAACCTCAAGCTGGAGATTCTCTTTCAACAAGTGCTGAAAGAAGTTACAGAAAAGGGAGTTACCATCTAAAAAATAGAGATGGTAACTTTGCTGGAATGGGAATCAATTCAATGATGCCTGAACTTGCTTCAATGTATAAAAATGGAAAAGTTGCAATTATTTCTAATGTTGGAACTTTGGTTAAACCTGTAACAAAAACAGAAATTGAGAATAAAACTGCTGAACTTCCTGTTTTTCTTTTTGCTCATAATCATCAAAAAAGAGCAATTTACACAGGTCAAGCTGAACAGTTAGCAACTATCGGTTGGGCAGGAAAAATTGCTGATGCTTGGCAAGTAAATGAACCTGTTGGTTTGAACTTAACTTATGGAGATGTTACAACTTTGCAAATTGGAAAAGCTACCGCTCCAATGAAAATGGCAACTTCAACTCCTCCATCTTTTGAGACTGACTTTACAAATCCTGATGCGGTTCGAGTTGCAAAATTTGAAAACCTTTTAAATGATTTCAATGAGATTACAGGTGACAATGCTTTTGCAAATTATTATGGTAGAAATATTAAACGGGCAGGAGAATTATCAACTCTTTTAACAAATAGTATGAAATCTGCTCCCGACTTTTCAACTTTTACTGCTAAAAATAGTTACGGAATGCCTCTTTTTACTTTTGAAAAAGATGATAGTGAAGAAAAATTTACTCGTGATATTTTAGGACTTAAAATGCATGATGATGTTCGCGATGGAATTTTTAAAGAATTTGAAGCTGCAGCAAAGATGATTAAAGTTGGAAAAGATCAACTTAGCTATAAACGACAAATTATTTATGTGAGAATGGGTGGATACGATTTTCATTCGTCTCAAGCTACAAATCAATTAAATAATCTTCGTTCTTTAAGTTTAGCTATTTCTGATTTTCAAAAAGCTTTAGAGGAGATGGGATTAGATGATAAAGTTCTAACTGTTTCTCTTTCAGATTTTGGACGAACTCTATTAAATAATAGTGATGGAACTGACCACGGTTGGGGCGGACACTCATTTATGATGTCAGGCGATCCTGCTTTTCAAGGTGGAAATGTTTTAGGAACTGTTTTAGATGATTTGACTTTAGATGGAAAAAATTGCCATACTCAAAAAGGTAGAATTATTCCAACAACTTCTATTGAACAGATGTTAGCTCCTGCTCTTAATTGGTTTGGTGTTTCAAACTCTCTACTTCCGACAATTTTGCCAAACTTACAAAATTTTAAAACTGATGACACAATGGAATCAGCTTTTCTGCAAAATATGTTTGTATAAATATATTTAGGTTTTAATAGCTTATAACTTTTTGTAGAGGCAAACTATTTTGCCTCTACGGTTTTTATAATCTAAATTCTCGCAAGTTTTAAGGCAAATTCAACTTCAGTTCTTGAAATATGCAACTCTCTTGAAATATCCTCAATCGATTTATTACTATTATAAAGCAGAACTATTTGCTGACTTTTATCAACTGAACTATTTCGATCAAGAACTGCATTTTTCAAACCTGTTTCAAGAGAAACAACTCTTGAAGTTATACTTTTTACCTCTTCCACTTCATAGATAACTTGTTGCAGAGCTTGTTTTATAGAGTTAATTTCAGACATGTCTGTTTGATAACTATTAGAATTACTTCCTACATTTTCAATAGCTAAATCTATCTCAATTTCAATCTCTTTTTTATGATTATTTATCTCTTTGCTTAAATTTTTACTTAATGTAAAAAGTTGTCTATTAATACCATCACTTCTAGCTGCAAGGAGTTTAATTTTATTGTCTATCTCTTTCTCCTTAACATACATATAGACGATAAGTAAAATTATAATAACACCCAAAATAACTATAAAGACTTCTGATAACATTTACAACCTCCTATTCTCTCGAATCATAACCCTCTCTCTAGCTCTGAAATATGCACCCCAATCACTTTCATCACGATGGTGAATTTTCTCAATTTCAGCAATTTGATTAGTTATCGCTTTAAAAAAAATTGGCATATCTCTTTGAGGATAACTTTTTAATTCAACTCTTCCATAATATATCTGGTTTGGAATAAATATAGGGTTTTTTGAATGAATATGGTGAAATCCGATAGAATCTATAAATCCGCTATTTTCAAGAACTCTTTCTCTCTTTTCAGTCCCTTTTATAACATTTTCAAGTCTATCAATCTTTCTATGAAGTTCCATAATCAACTCAATAAGAACCTCATCAGAATCATCAGTTTCACCTCTAGCTTTTTTTAGTTTTAACCAATGTCCAATAGGATCAACATCAACTTCACTTAAAGATTCAAACTCTAAATTAAGTTGATCTCGATTTTCTTCCGTCACTTTTTCAAAGCTAAAATCTAAAGATGCATTAATTAGATATGGATTTCCCATAATTTAAACCCACTTTTCTAAAACTATAAAGCTAAAAAAGAGAATTCCTAAATAGCCGTTGATGGTAAAAAAAGCTTTATCAATTTTTCGAAAATCTTTATGAACTAAATAGTGCTCATAACCCAACATCAAAATTGAAAATATAACTGCAAACTCTCCAAAAAGTCCTAAACCTGCTTCAAAAATTGTTAATCCCCAGAAAACAACTGTTAATATATGAAATATTCCAGAGATTAAGAAAGTTTTTTTAGATCCAAATTTTGATGGAATGGAATGAAGACCAAACTTTTTATCAAATTCCATATCTTGTAAAGAGTATAAAAGATCAAAACCTGCAACCCAAAATAGAACTCCCAAAGATAGATATATTGACCAAAGTGTAATCGTCTCCTCAACGGCAACCACACCTGCAATTGGAGCTAAACCTAAAGATAAACCTAAAATAATATGAGCTAAATAACTGAACCTTTTAAAATATGAGTAACTTGCTAAAATAATTAAAATAGGAATAGAGAGATATAAAGCTAACTGATTTACAAAATATGCTGTCACAATAAATCCTAAACCATTTAAAAGTGTAAAAGTTAAAATTGTGTTTGAGTTCAATCTACCATCAACACTTGGACGATTTACAGTTCTAGGATTTAAAGAGTCATGATCAATATCAAGGTAGCGATTAAATGCCATCGCAAAATTTCTAGCAGTTATTGCTGAAACTACTCCTAAAAATAGAAGTTCATAACCAAACCAACCATCAGCTGAAATTATCATCGCTATAAATATAAAAGGTAGAGAAAAGATAGAGTGTTTAAACATTATCAACTCATTAATATTCTTAAAAAAACTTATCAATTTATTTCTTCTTTTTTAACATCTCAATTGTTAATTCCGCAGAGTTTTGTTCAGCACTCTTTTTTGATTTTCCGGTTGAAGTTCCATATAGTTTATCGTTCAAAAAAACACCTATCTCAAATAACTTTTCATGGTCTGGTCCAGATGTTGAAATAACTTTATATTCAGGAACTTCTCCAAATTGAAATTGTGTAATTTCTTGAAGAGTTGTTTTATGATCTCTAAATAGAGATGCTAGATTTATAGTTGGAAACACCTTTTCATAAACATCAATAATAAATTTTTGAGTTAATTTAATATTTTCATCTGAATCAAGATATATAGCTGCAATTATCGATTCAACACTGTTTGAAAGAAGAGATTTTTTAATTCTTCCCATATTTCTCTCTTCCGCATCTGAAAGAAGTAGAAAACTTCCTAAAGAAAAATGTTCAGCAATTTGATATAAGCCATTTTGACTTACAAGAGATGAGCGAAGTTTCGATAAAGAACCCTCATTTGAATCTGTAAATTTTTTATACAGATAAGCTGCCATTGTAAAATTTAGAATAGAGTCACCTATAAATTCAAGTCTCTCGTTATTATATGGTTTATTAAAGCTTCGATGTGTTAAAGCTTCAACAATTAATTGACGATTTTTAAATTTATAGTTGAGTCTTTTCTCAAGTAAAGTTAAATTTTTCATTAATCGTATTATGTGATAATTTTTCTAAAAAATCTACTTTGAACTTTCTACTGATTAATAAAAAAGTTGAAAAGTTTCATCGATTGCTTTAAATAGATATTTAAACATTCAAATAAAATTCTCTCACACTATTTAAATTATAGAAAATATCTTTATAAAACCTAAATGAATTTTGATAGAATATATCATATATTTAAGGGACAAAAATGATTTTAATGATAGATAACTATGATAGTTTTACATACAATATTGTTCAATATTGTTTAGAGTTAGGAGCTGATTTAAAAGTTGTTAGAAATGATGAGGTAACAATTGATCAAATTAAAGAGATGAATCCTGAAAAAATTATAATCTCACCAGGTCCAGCAACTCCAAATGAGGCTGGAATTAGTCTTGATATTATTAAAAATTTTAAAGAGGATAAAAAGATATTGGGCATCTGTTTAGGACATCAAACTATTGCTCAAGCTTTTGGTTCAGAGATAGTTCAAGCTAAGAATATGATGCATGGAAAAACATCTAAAATTATAGAAACTGAATATAAATCAAAAATTTTTCAAGATATTCCAAATAGATTTCGAGCAACTCGATACCACTCTTTAGTTGTTAATAGAGATAATTTACCCAAAATTATTATACCAACTGCATACAGTGAAGATGATGGTGAGATAATGGCTCTTGAAGTTGAAGGTTACGATATTTACGGTGTTCAATTTCACCCTGAATCTATTATGAGTGAATTTGGTCATGAAATTTTAGATAACTTTTTAAAGCTTTAATTATGAGAATAGATAAATTTTTAAATAGTGTAAATATCACTAAACGACGAACTGTTGCTCAAGATATGTTAAAAAGTGGAGTTGTCTCAATTAATGGTTTAAAAGTTAAACAATCTAAAGAGACAAAAGTTGGTGATATTATTGAAATATCATTTCTTGATGGAGCTGTAAATCGATATAAAATTATTGAAATTCCTCGGTTTAAAACAACTCCAAAATCTGATCAACTTCGATATATTGAGATACTGTAAAGTATGAATTTTCAAATATTGTGGAAAGATTTAAAATCTATTGTCGATATTGAGCTAATCTATTATGCATCAAGTCTAAGTTTTTACACAATATTTAGCATTATTCCTTTAGGAATTTTGCTATTTTCAATTTTTACTAGATTACCATCATTTGATAATTTCTATCTTGAGATTCAAAATACTCTTTTTGATTATATTCTGCCAACTCATAAAGAGGTCATTCATAAATATGTAGATATTTTTGTTCAAAACTCAACTCATATTGAAATTATGGGAATAATTTATATTATCTTTACATCGATAATGTTTTTTCAAAATTATGAATATATAATAAATAGAATGTTCAACTCAAAACAGAGAAATTTTTGGCATTCACTAACTCTCTATTGGACAATGATAACTCTTCTTCCAATTGTTCTAATATTTTCAGTCTATATCTCCCTCAAATTTTATCATATACTTGAAGAGGGTGGATATATGGGAGAGTTTTTAACTTTAAACAGTTTGCCATATCCATTCTTAATAATATGGTTTCTCTTCTTTCTAAGTTATAGAATCTCAACTTCAATCAAAATAAAGAATCGAGTTCTAGTTTTCACATCTTTAATTGCTGTAATAAGTTGGGAGGGAGCAAAAAGTGGTTTTGTCTATTATCTATTTTATAACACAACATATCTTTCAATCTATGGCTCATTTTCAATATTGATGTTTTTCTTTTTATGGATATATCTCTCTTGGATAATATTTCTATATGGTTTGAAAATAACTCATGTTATTAGTAATCGAATTACTTTAACTTCGAGTAAAAAATAGAGAGGTATTCATTTTTTATAGTTGGAATTTTAAATATATATTAAGTAAGATTAGGTTAAAGGAATTATTATGAATAATAGTCGTAGAAATTTTATGAAAACATCTATGTTTGTTGGTGTAGCAGGAGTTATAGGAACATCTCTAACAGCTTGTACATCAAACAACGAATCAAGTTCAAAAATCACTTTATCATCATCTAAGGGAGTTATTTATAGTTTTGAAGATCAAGGTCGATGGAAAGGTAAAAGTGATTCACATTCTCCTATAATTAGTGTAAATGGAAAAACTGTTACAGTTGAAACAAATCACGGTATGTCTGAATCTCACTACATTGTAAAACATACTTTGCTTTCAGAAATTGGTGAAGTTCTTGGTGAAAAAGTTTTTACTCCAAAAGATGAACGAGCCATATCTACTTTTGAGTTAAAGGAAGATTTTAAACATCTATTTGCTACAAGTTTCTGTAACTTACATGATATGTGGATTTCTGAATATAAAGCATAATTTGTAAAATTTACAAGTGTATTAAAAACAAATATTTCTAATTTATCTATTTTTGAGAAGCAGTAAATTTATATCGGGTGAATCTGAAAGCCCGATATTTTTATATATTCTACTTGACTAACCGCTATTAAATTAAATTTCTGCTAATATTTTCTAAATTTTGAATTTCAGGAGAATGCATGGCATTTTTAGAAGATTACAACAAACATGTTGAAGAGCGAAAAGCTTTAGGTGTTCCACCACTCCCATTAACAAAAGAGCAAGTTGCTGAAGTTGTTGCAGGAATCAAAACTGGTAAAAATGTTGAAACATATATTGAACTACTTAAAAACAGAGT
>Ga0256826_1000524_pt1 | contig 23273 bp, 23 predicted proteins | sample CV79metaG_FD_185975 | JGI IMG/M metagenome (GOLD analysis project Ga0256826, IMG submission 185975) | Hydrothermal vent microbial communities from East Pacific Rise, Pacific Ocean - CV79 | ecosystem: Environmental > Aquatic > Marine > Hydrothermal vents | place: Pacific Ocean: East Pacific Rise...
TGATTTTTTTGATATAATAACTACAAATAAAATATAATATAATTTTCAAGGAACTAATATGGAATGTGAATTTCCGAGTGTGAACTCAAATAAACAAGAAATTAAAGAAATTTTTGAAAGTGTGAAGACTATTGCTATTTTAGGACTCTCTCCTGATGAGTCTAAGGCTTCTCATCGAGTTGCTAAGTATTTGCAAGAAGTAGGATACAAAATAGTTCCTGTTTATCCTAAAGAAGAGACTATTTTAGGTGAAAAAGTTTATCGTTCACTTGCAGAGATTCCTTTTGCAGTGGATATGGTAGATATATTTAGAAAACCTGCAGTACTAGATGCTGTAGCTGATGCTTGTATTGCTCGTGGTGATGTAAAAGTATTTTGGACACAAAAAGAGATAGTTAATAATGCCGCTGCCCAAAAAGCAAAAGATGCTGGAATGATAGCTGTTCAAAATCACTGTACAATGGTAGAACATAAAAATATATAAGAGAGTAATGATTGTTGAATTTAGAAAAAATATATGAGGCTCAAGAACGTATAAAAGATGTTGTTGTCGAGACTCCATTGGCATTTGCACCTTATTTAAGTGAAATATCAGAGTGTGATGTTTATCTCAAAAAAGAGAACCTACAAGTAACTGGTGCCTTTAAAATACGTGGAGCATATAACCGAATAGCATCTTTAAGTGATAAAGAACGCCAATGTGGTGTGATAGCTGCAAGTGCAGGAAATCATGCTCAGGGTGTAGCCCTTTCTGCAAATAAGTTCAATATAAAAGCAGTTATTGTGATGCCTGAGTCTACACCACTTACAAAGGTCAATGGGGTAAAGCATTTTGGTGCAGAAGTTATTTTACATGGTTTAAACTATGATGAAGCCTATGCCTATGCTACAACTTATGCTTCGAAGAACTCTTTAACATTTGTACATCCTTTTGAGGATGAAGAGGTTATAGCAGGTCAAGGTACTGTAGCATTAGAGATACTTGATAAGGCTCAAGATTTTGATGCTATTATTATCCCTATTGGTGGTGGTGGACTTATCGCAGGAATGAGTGAAGCTATAAAGGCCATAAATCCTAAGATAGAGGTTATTGGTGTAAGTGCAACTGGTGCTCCAGCATTTAAAGAGTCATATGAGAAAAAAGAGGCTGTTGATAGTTTGAGTGTAAGGACTATTGCTGATGGTATTGCAGTTCGTGATACATCAGATGTAACACTTCAGTATGCTCTTAAAAATGTTGACACTATTATTAGCGTTGATGATGAAGAGATAGCCAGTGGGATTTTGTATCTTTTAGAGAAACAAAAACTTGTTGTTGAAGGTGCAGGTGCAGTAGGTGTAGCGGCACTTCTTCACAATAAAATACCGAACATAAAAAATAAAAAAATAGCTATAGTATTGAGTGGTGGGAACATGGATGTAACTCTTCTTTCTGTGATTATAGAAAAAGGTTTACTAAAATCTCATAGAAAAATGAAACTTACTGTGACTCTAGTTGATAAGCCAGGTTCACTTATGCGTTTTACTGAGATACTACAAGAGTTAAACGCCAACATAGTTCATATCGCTTATGATAGGACTTCTATATCTCTTGATTATGGTGATGCAAATGTAACTGTACATATGGAGACAAAAGGTAAAGAACATCAAGATAAAATAGAAAGTATGCTGAAGTTAGAGGGATATTTAAGGGAGTAATGCAGTATGGAAATTGTTAAAAGCAAGGGCGTTGAAAAGGCCATTATATTACTAAAAATTTTAGAGGATAAAAGACTTTTAGTAGTAGATAAAGAGACTACAATTAGATTTTTTGACAAAGATGAACTTACTATGAAAGATGGGTTCAAAGCAAATATACATCATGAGTATTATAAATGTAATGTAATTGCATTTAGTAATGATGGTGATCTTTTTAGTGTAGTTACATCTAAACGTAAAGAGTCAAAACTCTTTAATGCTAAGACAAAAAAACTCATCTCGCAAGTAGATAGACATCATGGAGATGTCTCTTGTGTAGGCATTGACCCACTGAATAGATATATGTTCTCTTGTGGTGATGATGGTAAGACTTTTGCTATTGATATCAAAAGTGGAAAACTTGTTTTTACTCTTCCTGTGCATGTTGATACAGTAAATGATATTGCTTTTTCTAAAAATGGAAACTGGGTTGCGACAGCCTCCTATGATAGAAAGATTTCCATCTTTTCTCTTGTAACTATGACTCAAAAAGAGAAACTTAAAGCTCATGCTGCACCTGTAATGAAACTAAGGTTTATAAGTGATAATAGGCTTATAAGTATAGATAAAAAAGCATCTGCAATAATATGGAATGCACATACTAACAAGGTTATAGAAAGACTTCAGGGAATTCACGATGATGTAATGCAAATGACTACCTCAAAAGATGATAAGTTTCTATTTTTAGGGACTACCCTTGGATATGTATTAGTGTATGATTTAACTACTTATGAACTTTTAGCTCCTAGATATATAAAAATCTCTTCATCAATTACTGCAATGGAGTTTGATGAGGATAATGATATGCTTCTTTTAGGTACTGAAGATGGTTCCATCTTTATGTATGATATCTATGAAGGAGAGGATACACTTAAAGAGATGCTTCAAAATAAACAATTTTCAAGTATTCAAAAAGAGGCAGATAAAAACCCTATTTTAGAATATACTGAGATTTATAAACTAGCAAACAGTCTCTGGGATACTATACTTCAAAAAGCTAAAATCGCTCTTCAAAGTGGAAATAAGGAGAAAGCAGTATTACTTTTTAAAAGCTTTAAAGATGTTCCTTCTAAAAATAGAATTATGCAAAAATTAATTGCTGATTATGCAGAGTTTCCAAAGTTTTCAAAATTTGCACAAGATGGTAAACTAGCCTTAGCATACTCTTTGGCAAATACATATCCAGTCTATAAAGAGTCTAAACTATATTTTGCACTAGAACAGAGATGGAAAAAGGTTTTTGTTCAAGCACAAAAATATATACTCGATCCAAAAGGTGCTGCCCAAGCTAAAGAAATCTTTGCACCTTATCGAGGTATCAGCGAAAAAACAAAACTGATTCAAGAACTACTCTCTCAAGCAGAAGTTTATAAGCGTTTTCGTGTAGCTATAGGACAAAAAGATTTTAAGATATGTTTTGAACTTATCAAGCAACATAAATTCTTAAAAGAGATACCAGAGTATGATGTTTTAATGAAGTATGCAGATACACTTTATATAAAATCTCAAGAGTTTATATCTAGTGGTAATACTCATTCTGCAGTTAAGATGCTCCGTACACTCTCTGTTTTTGATGATTTCAAAGAAGAGGTAAAAGAATTGATGCTTGAGATAGAGACTAAACAGAAATTTTTTAATGCTATAGAAGAAGAAGATATCTCTTCTGCATACGATATGATGGCCCTTTCTGAAGAGTTAGAAGAGACACAAGATGGAAGAATTCTTCAAGCAAAATGGTATGAAGACCAAGCAAAAGCTAACGAGTTTGCAGTTGAAGGTGATGCTGATGGTATTGAAAAAACACTTACTGCATATATGAATATTAGCTCAAAAATAACTCCAATAGCTACACTTTTTGCATGGTGTTATATGGTTCAGTTAGAAGATAAAGCAAGAGAAAATATCTCTCAGTTTGAGATAGAAAATGGCATCAAAAACTTTATGTTAAACTTTGGACTTCAAGATCAAATAGAGAATTTTTATATCCTTTTTAAAGAGAAATATCCAAACACAAAACTTACATTAGAACACCTAACTCAAGGCTCTATGACTATGTGGCGACCAGCTATGATAGTTAGCTCAATCTTAGACTAATCTTAGTCTAAGGATTCTCTCTCTTTTTAACCTAAAACACAACTTTTTTTTAGTATAATCACGCAATTTTAAAAAATAATTTTATATAGGAGACTTTTCATGCAAATGAGCGGCGCACAAATGGTTATAGAAGCCTTTATCGCAGAGGGTGTAGACACAGTATTTGGCTACCCTGGTGGAGCTATTATGAATGTCTATGATGAGATATACAAACAAGATGGATTCAAACATATTTTAAATCGTCACGAACAAGCGTCGATTCATGCAGCTGAGGGTTATGCAAAAGTTAGTGGTAAAGTCGGTGTTGCGATGATTACTTCAGGTCCTGGTTTTACAAATGCTGTAACTGGTTTAGCTGATGCTTATATGGATTCTATTCCTTTAGTTGTTGTTTCAGGTCAAGTTCCTATGAGCCTTATCGGTACAGATGGTTTTCAAGAGATTGATGCTATCGGGATTTCTCGCCCTTGTACAAAACATAACTACCTTGTAACTGATGCAGCTGATTTACCTCGTATCTTAAAAGAAGCTTTTTATATTGCAAGAACTGGTCGTCCAGGTCCTGTTCATGTTGATATTCCTAAAGATGTTACAGCACAGATTGCTGAATTTGACTATACGGTTGAACTTGATTTAGAAACTTATAAGCCTCATACAAAAGGTAATCCACGTCAGATTAAAAAAGCTATGGAGGCTATAGCAAAAGCTAAACGCCCACTTTTTTATCTTGGTGGTGGTATCATCAACTCAAATGCAGCTGATGAAGTAAGAGACTTCGTTCATAAGTGTGGGATTCCTGCTGTTGAGACTTTTATGGCTCGTGGTGTTCTCTCTTTTGATGATGATTTACTTGTTGGTATGTTAGGTATGCACGGTTCTTACTCTTCAAATATGGCTATGAGTGAGACTGACTTGGTTATCGGTCTTGGTGCACGTTTTGATGACCGTGTAACGGGTAAGCTTTCAGAGTTCGCTAAAAATGCAGATGTTATTCATGTCGATATTGATCCGGCATCTATCTCTAAGCTTGTAAATGCTGATTATCCTATAGTTGGTGACTTGAAGCAAGTTGTAACAGAGATGTTACTTCAAATAGAAAAAGTAGATAGTGACAACTATGAGTCGTGGAGAGAAACAATAAATAATTTTGCAGAACTTCACCCTTTAACTTATCATGAAGATACAGACAGAATCAAACCGCAATGGGTTATTGAGCGTGTTGGTCAACTTCTTGGAACTAATGCAAATATCTCTACAGATGTTGGACAGCACCAGATGTGGTCAGCACAGTTTTATCCATTTAGCCGTCCTCGTCAGTTTATCTCTTCAGGTGGACTTGGAACGATGGGCTTTGGTTTTCCAGCAGCTATCGGTGTAAAAGCAGCTGATCCGGAGAGAACTTCTATCAACTTTACAGGTGATGGTTCAATTCTTATGAATGTTCAAGAACTTATGACTGCAGTTGAGAAAAAAATACCAGTTATTAACATTATTTTAAATAATAACTTCCTTGGTATGGTTCGTCAGTGGCAGACACTTTTCTATGATAAACGCCACTCAGAAACAGATCTTTCTGTTCAACCTGACTTTGTTAAGCTTTCAGAAGCTTTCGGTGGAATAGGCTACAGAGTTAAAACAAAAGAAGAGTTTGATGCTGCTCTAAAAGATGCAGTTGAGAAAAATGTAGTTGCTTTCATCGAAGTTATCGTTGAACGTATGGAAAATGTTATGCCTATGGTCCCGTCTGGTGGATCACTGTTTAACATGATGTTATTAGAGAAAAAGGAGACAAAATAATGACTGAGAATAACGAAAGAAGAGTAGTTTCAGTTATCGTTGTAAATGAGGCAAGTGTACTTTCACGTATAACAAACCTTTTCTCTGGACGTGGTTACAATATCACATCTTTAACGGTTGCTCCTATCCCTGATAGTAAGTACTCTCGTCTGACCATTGTTACTAAGGGTTCTGTTCGTGTTATAGAGCAAATTACTAAGCAACTCCACAAGCTAATTCCTGTGCTTCGTGTTTATGAGCATGATGATATCGTTGAAAAAGAGATGGCTTTAGTAAAGTTTCCAATCACTGAAAACCTTAGTGATATAAACACTCTTTGTGAAGCTTATAATGGTAAAATAGTAAATGTTGGAGATACTGTTATTATCGCAATGGTTGCTGATGAACCTAAACGTGTTGAGAACTTTTTATCTGCCATTAAACGCTACAATCCAAAAGAGATAGTTAGAAGTGGTGCTGTTGCACTAGAGAGATAAGTAGTATGTTACTTAGTGAGATTGCAAAACTAATCGGTGCTGAGTTTAGTGGAAATGATAAAGAAATTACTTCTATGAACACACTAAATGATGCTTCTTCATCTCAACTCTCTTTTATCTCTAACTCTAAGTATGTTAAAGATGTAGCTTCATCAAATGCAGCGGCTATTATTGTTGATGAAAAGAGTAAAGAGTATGTCCCTGACACTTGTGTGGCATTAGTAGTTACAAACCCGTATTGGGAGATGGCTATACTCTCTAAAGAGTTTGCACCGCTTATAGAAGATGAAAGCCTTTCTTCTCCAGTAATAGGCGAGGGGAGTAAAGTATCTCCTAAGGCTGAAATTGCAAACGGTGCCATTATTGGCAAAAACTGTACTATTCTTGCACATGTGTATGTTGGTTCGAATACGGTTATTGGTGATGATGTTACTCTTTATCCTAATGTAACAGTTTATAGAGACTGTGTGATTGGTAATGAGTGTATGATTCATGCAAATACAGTTATTGGTTCAGATGGTTTTGGTTTTGCAACTAACCAATTAGGTGAGCATAAGAAAATCTATCAAAATGGTAATGTCGTTTTGGAAGATGATGTTGAAATAGGTAGTAATACAAGTGTTGACCGTGCTGTATTTGGTTCAACCCTCCTTAAAAAAGGTGTTCGTATAGATAACCTTGTGCAGATTGGACATAACTGTGAGATTGGTGAATACTCAGTATTTGTTGCACAGTCAGGAAGTGCAGGCTCAACGACACTTGGAAGAAATGTGGTAGTTGGTGGACAGTCTGCTTTTGCAGGGCACCTTAATATCGCATCATTTTCTACGTTTGCAGCTAGAAGTGGTATTACTAACAATATCAAAGAGAGTGGTAAAACTTTTGGTGGCTTTCCACTACTTGAACAGAGAACATGGCTAAAACTTCAGGTAAAAATAGCTAGACTATTAAAATAAAAAACAAGGACTATAATAATGACAACGATTCCTCTTAACTCAACGAAAAAAGGTGTTATTTCGGTAACAAAGATAGAAAGACCATACGGTGAAGACAGTGCTCCTGTAGCAAGTGTAGGTATATCACTTACAGGTAATGCTGAATCTCCAGAATGGAAAGTTCATATTCCTATGGATAACCTTGATGAAGTTATCAAGGCTCTTCAATCTTTATAGTGGTTTATTGATTAGTTTTACATAAAAATTAGATTTTCTGATATAATAAGTTTAAATTTATTATATTAGGAACAAAATTGTCTCATTCTCTCTCCCCTCAATCTATACAAATTATAAAAAATTCAGCTGAACTTATAACTCTAAATGATACTAAAATTACACAAAAAATGTATAAGATACTTTTTTCAAAGTATCCTCATGTGAAAAAGCTCTTTGCCGCTGCCCCTGAGGATCAATATATGAGATTAGCAGAGATTATTTCAGCTTATGCTGTTAATATTGAGAAAATTGATAGATTACGTCCTGCCTTGATGGTCATAGCAAATGTACATACTAGGGTAAATATTAAACCAGCTCACTACCCAATGATAGGGATGGTTCTTATGCAAGCATTTGAAGATGTACTTAAAGAAGAAGCAACAGTAGAGTTTATGGATGCATGGAGAGAAGCTTATCAAGTTATTGCTGGAATTTTGACAGAGATGGAAAAAGAATTATACAAAGAGAAAGAAGGTATTTAACCTTTTCTCTTTAGTTAGAAACTATAAGTTTTTACAAACTCTTCTATACGTTTGATACCAGTACGAATACTCTCAATATCAGTTGCAAAACTAAATCTAAAGTATCCTTCACTACCAAAACCTACACCTGGAACAACTGCTACACCTGTTTGTGCTAACAACTCTTTCGCAAATCTAAGCGAATCATTACTTACTTTTTGAATATTTACAAAAAGATAAAATGCACCATCCGGTTTTAAAACACTCAGTCCATCAATTTTGTTAAAAAGTTCAACAGCTTCATCCCGACGAGCTTTAAACTGAACTCGCATCATCTCTATATCTTCATCAGCTTTACCATCAAGTGCTACGATAGCTGCCATCTGAGTGATAGAGTTGATGTTTGATGTACTTTGACCTTGAAGCTTTTTAGTCGCTTTAATTAGCTCTGTATTGTGCGCTGCCATATAGCCAAAACGCCAACCAGTCATGGCTACTGATTTTGAAAGACCGTTGATAGTTACTGTTCTTTCATACATATCTTGACTAACTGCTGCTGCTGAAGTAAAAGTTCCTTCATAGATAAGTTTCTCATACATCTCATCAGATGCTACAATAACATCAGTTCCTTCAAGTATTTTTCCTAAAGCAGTTAACTCTTCACGAGAGTAAACTGAACCAGTAGGGTTTGAAGGTGTAGTAAGAATTAACATCTTAGTTTTTGGTGTTAATGCTGCTTGTAACTGTTTAGGAGTGATTTTAAAGGCAGATACATCGTGCGTTTCTATCTCCACTACTGTTCCACCACAGTATTTCACAAGTTCAGGGTAAGTGACCCAGTAAGGAGCAGGAATGATTACTTCATCGCCTACATCAATAGTTGCAGAGAAAAGGTTAAATAGTGAGTGCTTTGCACCATTATTTGAGATGATTTGGTTTGGAGCATATGTGAGACCATTATCACGTTTAAGCTTATTTGCAATAGCAACTTTAAGTGATGGAATACCATCGACTGCAGTATATTTAGTAAACTCGTCATTGATTGCTTTAATAGCAGCATCTTTGATAACCTGAGGTGTTCCAAAGTCAGGTTCACCTGCAGAAAAACTAAGGATATCTTTCCCTTCAGCTTTGAGTTCTTGTGCAAGAGTTGAAATAGCGATAGTGATTGATTCAGATAGTGTGTTTACACGATTTGTTAGCATTAAAAATCTCCATTAAAATATTGGAGATATTATACTTAAATTGTAATAACTATAAGTTGATATAGGTGGAAAAGTTTAATTTTTCATAGATTTAATGAAAGATTCGTAAATATATTCTAGTTCAAGGTCTTGTACTAGTAGTTCTTTGTTATCTTCAACAAGGATATGTTCTAGTATTGCAACACGTTTGAGCATATACTCAAACATCTCTTTGTTGATATCTGGAAGCATATTATGCATAAATGGGTCTTTACAACGACCCTTTTCAATAACATGAGCAGGAATACCAATAGCAGTAGCATTGTCTGGAACTTCTTTAACTACAACAGAGTTTGCTCCAATCTTTGCATACTCACCAATCTCTATGTTTCCAAGAACTTTTGCTCCAGCACCTATAACAGCACCTTTTCTTACAGTTGGGTGACGTTTCCCTTCCGTAAGTGAGACACCACCAAGAGTAACTCCTTGATAGATAAGAACATCATCTTCGATGATAGAAGTCTCACCAATAACTACACCCGTACCGTGATCTATAAAAACACGAGAACCAATTTTAGCAGCAGGATGTATATCGATATGAGTAAATATTTGAGCTAGACCCATGATAATTCTAGCAAATCTTTTAAATGAAGCATTATGCAGTGCATGTGCAATTCTATACCAAGCCATAGCCCAAACGCCAGGATAGTTAAAAAGGAAATCTATCTTAGATTTAAGGGCAGGATCATTTTTATATGCATTTGAAAAATCTTCTTTAATATCACTATAAATTCCCATAAAAAACCTTAATTAGTAGTTCTTAGATAACCATTTTGCTCTACAAATGTCTCTAGTTTTGAAAGTGTATCATTTTTTTCTTTTTCTGTGATAAAAGTACTTTTTGTTAGGTCTAATTTAAGTTTGTTTAAGAGTTTATCTTTAGAATAACCAATGGATGAAAGAATATCTAAAATACTTTTAGACTCAATAGAGTTGATTATTTCATACCTATTTTCATCTATTGTTATAGTATATTCATTAGGATGAGTAAATAGGTTATGTGCCATTCCTAAGACTTCTTGATATGCACCGACATTGAAAAAACCAAGAAAGTACTCCTCTTCATCAAGATCTATATCATGTAAAAAAAGTGGTTTTTCTGGGTTAAACCCTATCTCTCCATCACTATCGCAAGTTATATCCCAGATAGATGCCCCTCTAATAGCTTTAGTATTTAGATGGTGAAGTGGCATGACAGGAAAGTGCTGTTTTAAACCCCAATAATCTGGTAAACTTTGAAAAATAGAAGCATTTATAAGATAACGTTCTTGAAGATTTACCTGTAACTGTTTTAACTCTTTAGTGTTGATACTTGAAGTTAGATAGAGTGATTTCTTTATGATGTTATGAACTAGTATCTCAGCGTTTGAACGATCTTGAAGATCAATGTAGCCTAAGTCAAAAAGTGTTAACAAAGACTCTATATGATCAAGTGCATCATGAAGATACTCGATACAGTTTTTAGGGTTTAAGTGGTTATTTAACTCTCTTAATTCCGTTATAAGAGGTGGATTTGTACTTTTAAAGTTAAGAAGCTTCTCATGATAGTCTTGTGTGAAAAGTTCTAAAACGGGTGTTATTAAAGTAGCATGTGAAGCGACAATATACCGGCCCGACTCTGTAAATATATCTGGATGTTGCACACCTTTAGCATTCATTATTTCAGCAAGTAAAAAGACAACAGAACTTGAAAACTCTTCTAATGAATAGTTATGAACTGACACATCTGAGTGTTGCTCATAAGATACTGCTAGTCCACCACCAATATTTATAGTCCTAAGAGCATCTGCTCCAAGCATTTTAAGTTCTGCATAAATATTGCCAGCTTCTCTTAATGCACGTTTAATAGGGGCTATATCTATCATCTGTGAACCGATATGAAAATGAACCATCGTAAACTTATGAAGTAGAGATACTTTTTCTAAGAGCTTTATCGCTTCTAAAATCTCAGTTGCAGTAAGTCCAAACTTTGCATCCATACCTGCACTTTTAGCCCATGTACCACTACCTGTACTATGAAGTCTAACTCGTATACCGATATTTGGAATTTTAAGATTAGAACTTGCTGCTACTTCTATGATAGTTTTCAACTCTCTAAGTCCTTCGATCGTGATAGTAATGTTGTGTCCACTTTGTGCAGCTATAAACGCCAGAGTTATCATCTCTTTATCTTTAAAGCCATTCACTGTTATATGTGCACCGTCATTTGTTTTACTCATAGCTAAAATAAGTTCGGCTTTACTACCTGCTTCAAGTCCATAGTTAAACTCTTGTCCCTCTTTTGTAACTGCTTCAACTAAGTGTGGATATTGATTTACTTTAAGTGGAAAGACCGCATGAAAAGAGCCTTTATAGCTATTTTCTTTTATCGCAAAGTTAAAACTTCTGTAGAGGCTTGTTATCTGTTTTTTAATTAGGTGTGGAAACCTCAGTAAGATAGGACCACGAGTACCATTTAAACGAATTTTAGAGATGATATCTAAGAGAGAGGGGGAGGATTTGTAGTTAACAACAACTTTATCATTATCTATGATAAAGTTATCATCTGACCAAATATTTAGACCATAATTATTCAACTTTTTACCTATATATGGAGTTTTTGTCTGAAGTATAAGTCAACATCAAAATAGATTTCTCCATTACGATTCTTAAATGTAAGATAACTTTTATTGAGTTGGCTGATATGTTTGAGACCCATAACTGCGAGAACAACTTTCATACTTTTAATGAGGTTGTTATGATAACTGCTAATCTCTTTACCTTTCTTGACAACAAGGTATGAAGCACGTTTTTTCTCATCTTGTGTAGCAAGACCTACTGGGCAGACATGAGAACCAAAACCAGAACACATTCTTGCACGAATACAACCGCCACTCATCATAAATCCACGAGCGATACCAATAGCATCAGCCCCCATACTCATAGTAATGATAACATCATCCGGTGTAAGTATTTTACCACTTACAATGAGTTTAATATCTTCACGAATATTATACTCTTTAAAGATAGTATCTACTACATATAAAGCATTGTTTGTTGAAAGGCCTACTGACTCCATAAGTTCTAAAGGAGCTGTAGCACTACCACCTTCACCACTATCTATAGTGATAAAGTCAGGGATACCTTTTCCTTCTTTTTTACGTTTAGAAATTAACTCTGCTAACTCTTCAACAGCACCTACATCTGAAACAACTATCTTAAATCCAACAGGTTTTTGAGATATATTTTGAAGCTTACTTACAAAATCAAGTAACTCTTCATTTGTATTTGCATATGGAAAACGATTTGGAGAGAAAACATCTTTTCCTTCAGGGACACCACGATAGTAGGCGATATCAGCGTTTACTTTGTTTCCTGCAAGTTTGCCACCAGTCTGTTTTGCACCTTGAGCGATTTTAATCTCAGTCATTTTACAAAACTTCATAGTTTTTTGGTATCTTAATTCGTCAAAGTCACCATTTTCATCTCTTACACCATAAAGACCAGAACTTATTTGAAAAATCATGTTTGGAAGACTTGATGGAACTTCTATTGGAAACTTCTCTAATGGAGCTTTCCAGTTTACACGAAAAAGTACATGTGTAGCAGTATCGTAAATATAAGTATTTTGAGTATCTTTGTGGAGTAAAATAGTTCTATACCATTTAAGTGCAACTTTTCTGTTAAAAAGCAAATCCCCTAACTTAAACACTACCTCTGCAAGAGGCGTACTTTTAATAATTTCTAAATACTCACAGTTATCTAAGTCTGGTTTAAGAGTAAAGAGGTGATTTGATGTTAGTGAACCTTCTCCTGTATTTACAGTTAAGTTAGAAGTTGTTCCAGCTAAACTAAAGGCACGTACTGCTTCAGGACTTAAAGCACCATCACTCATCGCAGATCTTATTATGGGTGTTTTAGATGTGAAAGGAATTTCTCTGTTTTTTCCAAAGACAACTTCCATCTCACCATCTACTTCATCTTCATTAAGAACATTTGAAGAGTGTTTTATGATAAAACGAGAACCAGAAAAAGGCTGGTTTACTGAAAATGACTGATAGTTTGGAACATCTTTAGCCGCTCTATAAACCCAGTCGACCTTATCTTTGGACTCATAAAAATTTTCATCTGCAAAGTACTGACGAAGTGGTTCACGCAAAGCTTCAAAAAGATAACGCATTCTTCCTATAACTGGATAGTTAATTAGAAGAGCATGTTTACGTTGAACATATTTGTCATAGATAAATAGTGCAAAAAGAAGTAAAACCCCAGCGAGTATAAAAAACTCTATAAAGTTAATAAAAACATTCCAGATATCATGTAATAGTTCCATTTTAGAACTCCTTTAGTTTTACTGTTTCTTCTGTTTTGTTTTGTAAATCTTTTATCCATATAGTCTCATTTGCAAGTTCATCTGAACCGATAACACAGCAAAATCGTGCATTTGCTCTGTCTGCACCTTTGAGGTGGTTTTTAAGATTTTTGGCTTTAAAGTCACAAGTCACTTTCTTAGTTTGGCGTTTTGTATGAGTAAGAGTTACAACTAAATCAATAGCCTCTTCATCCATTGCACCTATGTAGTAACCTTCTCTCTTTTTCTCTGGCATAACGATAAGCTCCATTAAACGCTCAATTCCCATAGCAAAACCAACAGCAGGAGTAGGGCGACCATCAAGGAACTCTACTAGTCTATCGTATCGTCCACCACCAGCGATAGCACTCTGACTTCCTATGTTATCACTCACAAACTCAAATGCTGTTTTAGAGTAGTAGTCAAGTCCACGCACTAGATTTGTATCTATCTCATACTTAATGCCATTTGTATCTAGGATAGTTTTTAGTTTTGTAAAGTCACTTTCACATCCTGCACAAAGAGAGTCTAAAAGTTTCGGTGCTTTAATATAAAGAGACTGGCACTTAGTATTTTTACAATCTAGTACACGAATAGGGTTCGTAATTTTTCGGCGTTTACAATCCTCACAGATCTCATCTTCAACAGACTCTATAAAAGTAACTAAAGAGTCACGGTACTGAGGCATACAGTTTTGATCTCCTAAAGAGTTGAGTTGTAGTCTGTAACCGATGCCACAACGCTTAAGGATGTCACTTGTCATCATTATCATCGCTGCATCTTCATAGACACTATCCACTCCAAAACTCTCAACACCAAACTGGTGAAACTGTCTTAGACGACCTTTTTGTGGGCGTTCATAACGAAACATAGAGCCGTGATAGAAAAAACGGTGAGTTCCACCAGCCTTGTCGAGTTTCTTTTGAATGAAAGCACGAACAACTCCAGCAGTTCCCTCAGGACGAAGACAAACATCATTTTCACCCTTGTCAGTAAACTGATACATCTCTTTTCCAACGATGTCACTAGATTCACCAACTGAGCGTTTAAAAAGAGCCGTCTCTTCTAAGAGAGGAGTTTCGATGAAGTGAAAACCGTACTTTTGTGCCACATCTGTAGCTGTATTTATGAAGTATGTAAAACGTTCATAATCCTCACTTAAAATATCATTCATTCCTCGAAGAGACTTAACCATTTGTATCCTTTTATATAAGTATGTAAGGATAGCATTTTTTAGCTTTTATTTCTTTGTGTTATAATCGAAATATGGATAGTAAATAGAATGTTTAATTTTAAAAAGAAGAAGGGAGTTCTTGAGTCTGGGGAAATTAAAGCGAAGAACTTTAAAGAAGTGGTCTCTTTTGACCTTGTGGCTAATCTTCCCATCATAGAAGTGCAAATAGAAGGAAAAAAATATAAGTTTCTTTTTGATACGGGAGCCCTAAGTGTAGTTCCTATTTCTTTACTTCAAGAACTCTCTTTAGAAGTAGTCCAAGCGATAGATGTAAGTGACTCTAAAGAGCAGAATAGTTCGGCATTTATCTATAATCTACCATCTCTTAAAGTCGGTAACATAGAGTTTTGTGACTATGTAGTAGTTGCTTCTGATTTTACAAAACAGTTACCGATGTGTTGTTTAGGTTTTGATGGTATCTTTGGATATAACTTCTTATCTCAACTTGTAGTAGAAATTAGTTATGAGAAAAAAGAGATTATTCTTTTGGACAAATTGAGTCATAGTTTGGGCTTTACTCAAACACCACTCATTTTTGATGGGCACGCAGGACCAAGATTTGAGATAAACTTTCCTTTCCGAAATATCTCTTTTGTTATAGATACTGGAAAGAACGACGGTATCTCTTTGGCTGTGACTGAGGAACTTGGTGCATTTAAAGAGTATGCCAAAGGCACTAAAGAGATTAGAGGTCTGTTTAGTAGTAGTTTTTCTGGTGCTAAAGAGGAAGAAGTTGAAACTGTTTACTTACTTGAAAACTTTAACATCACAAAAAATATAGCTATTAAAAGATATCCAGTGAGTTTAAATGATGGACTAGAGAGTTTAGTTGGTAACTCTTTTTTGAAGAATTTTGATATTATTTTAGACTTTAAAAAAAAGATGTTCTATATGAAGCAGTTAGATAATGCTCTTTTAGAGAAAAACTTTAATGATAGCTTTGGATTTTTCTTGCATTGGGATGAGACTCGTAAGCTTTACATATCGGCTTTGAGTAATTCTTCATTAGCTTCAAACGCCGGTTTAAAACTTGGTGATAGGATTTTAGAACTTGATGGCAAAGATACATATGAGTTTACAAAAGAGGATTATTGTGCTCTCTTTTTAGCTCTTAACTCAGATGAAAAAACTTATGAATCACTAAATCGTTTAGAACTTACGATAAAGACGGGTAGTACGATAAAAAGAGTACTTTTAAAAAAAATGAATACAATAGGAAATAAATAGATGAACTTCAGTGATTTAAATCTAACAAAAGAGATACTTAAAGCCTTAGAAAATAAAGGTTTTCAAACACCAACCCCAGTTCAAGAGAAGGTGATTCCTCTTGTATTAGACAAAAATGATATTATGGCTCAAGCTCAAACGGGAAGTGGAAAGAGTGCAAGTTTTGTTCTTCCTGTGTTACAGCTCTGGAATAAATCTCGTGATGATGCTAAAAAAGGCAAAATAAAGATTCTTGTTTTAACTCCTACAAGAGAGCTTACCCTCCAAGTAGCTTCAGCGTTCCAAGAGTTTGGAAAGTATCTAGCTAAGAAGCCTCAGGTTGTTAGTATCATCGGTGGACAAAGTATAGGTGATCAACTTTTTGAGATTCAAAAAGGTTGTGATGTACTCGTTGCAACAAGTGGACGTTTTTTAGATGTACTGAGTAAAAAACAAATGAACCTTTCTCACTTAGAGCATTTCATTTTAGATGAAGCGGATAAGATGCTTAGTGAAGGTTTTGAAGAGGAACTAGAAGCTATTTTAGATGCTATTCCTACTAAACGCCAGAATCTTATGTTCTCAGCGACATACCCTCAAAAGATGCTTCATATTGCTGCAAAAATAACTTCACATGCCATTGAAGTTAAGATGGAATCTGAAACGCCAGTTGTACAAAAAATCCAGCAGAGAGTTATAGAAGTAGATCGTGAAAAAAGAGGTCCACTACTTCGTCATCTATTAAAAGAAAATAACTGGCGTTTAGTCTTAGTTTTTATGGCTAACAAAAGAGCAACTGATAATATTGCTGAGAAGTTTAGAAAGCACGATATTAAAGCAGCTTCATTTAATGCCGACCTAGAACAAGATGTAAGAAATGATACATTACTGGCGTTTAAAGAAGCTAAAGTAAATGTACTCTTTGCAACAGACATCGCAGCTCGTGGACTTGATATAGACGATATTGACTGTGTTATAAACTATGACTTACCACGTTCTCCTGCTGACTATATACACCGAATAGGACGAACTGCTAGGGCAGGGAAGTCCGGAACTGCTATCTCTTTTGTAGACTATGAAACGATGGATCACTTTAAACTCATAGAAAAGAGAAGTGAGATAAAACTTACTCGAGAGTCTATAGAAGGTTTTGAGCTTGTAGGTGATGCACCTCAAAAGAGTAAAGGTCCAGCACCCGTTAAGGGAAAAGGGAAAAGTAAGAAGGATAAACTTAGAGAGAAAAAGGCGAGAGAATTAAAAGAGTCTTCTAGTTTAGAGTAGATGTTAAAAGTCAGGTATGCACATATTCATATTTTTGTATTTGCAGTTATATGGCTTGGTCTTTATTTAGATGGCATAGAAAAGTCAATGCAAATGTATACAAATATTATAGTGATTATGGCATATATTTGGGTATATCGTTTTACTTCTTCATCTGTAAAACAACTTATGCTTTTTGGTTTACTGGTGGCCTTTTTAGGAGAAGTTCTTTTTGCTTTAGTTTTTGGAATGTATACCTATAGGCTCCAAAACCTTCCTATATATGTGCCTTTTGGTCATGCTCTGATATATTCTAGCGTTTATTATATAGTGAAAGAACCATTGGTCAAAGCATATGAAAAAACTATCATTAAAATACTCTATTTTAGTATGATTACATACTCTTTATTTTGGCTTTTTTTTGCAAATGATACCTTTGGATTTATCTGTATGTTAGTGATTTTAGCTCTTTTTAAACGCTATCCTCATACAAAACTCTTTTTTCTCTTTATGTATTTTACTATTGTGTATTTGGAGTTACTTGGTACATATTATGGATGTTGGCAGTGGCCTGAAGTTTGGTTTGATAAAGTTACATTTATTAGTAGTGCAAATCCACCAAGTGGTATTTCTGTATTTTATTTTGGGTTTGATATAGGTTGTTTATGGCTTTATAAACAGTATGATAAAAAACGATGGAGTCGTTTAAAACGACTTAGATAAAGGAAAAAGTAAGCGGTGAATAAAATAAACATACAGTACTATAAAACTCCCTATTCTGAGTTTATATTAGGCTCTTATGATGGTAAACTCTGTATACTTGACTATAGATATAGAACTAAAAGAGAGAGTGTAGATAAGCGACTTCAAAAAGCTTTAAATGCAGAGTATATAGAAAAAGATAGTGATATTTTAGTTCAGACTAGAAAAGAGCTTGATGAGTACTTTAGAGGAGAAAGAAAAAAGTTTGATATACCTCTTTTGATGCTTGGTAGTGAGTTTCAAAAGTCTGTATGGAAAGCACTTCTACTTATTCCTTATGGTCAAACAGCAAGTTATCTAAAACTATCTAAGGCCATAGGTAATGAAAAAGCTGTGAGGGCTGTTGCAAACGCCAACGGTGCAAATGCTATAAGTATCATCATCCCTTGTCATCGTATAATCGGGAGTGATGGAAAACTTACTGGTTATGCTGGTGGACTTCCTTTAAAGAAAAAGCTTTTAGAACTAGAAAATAATCTTTTTACATAATAGGAGAAACTTATGATAGATAGCAAACTAGAAAAAGTACTTTTAACAAAAATTGGCTCGGTTAAAGAGTTTCCTTTTGATGAAGTGACAGCAGTATATAAGGTGATGAATAAAATGTTTGCACTTGTTGGGTACAAAGAGGGTTTTATAAATATAAACCTCAAGTGTGAACCCAATGATGCTTTAGGATATAGAGATATTTATAAGTGCATTATACCTGGATATCATATGAATAAAAAGCATTGGAACACCATAATAATAAATGGTGAGATGAAAGATGAGATTTTACTAGATATGATAGATGATTCTTACGATTTAGTAGTCTCTAAACTTACTAAAAAAGAGAAAGCCGAACTACTGAACTTCTCTAGTTAGGTCTATAAACTCTTATGTTCTCACAGTTATGAGCATCTTTTAGGTACTGGGCATGTAGCTGGCTCATGATACCTTTTTCACAGTAAAGCAGATACTCTTTATCTTTTGGAAGTTTAGCGAACTCTGTTTTTAGTTTGTGAAAAGGTATTTTTATATTTTCACACTCTGTCTGAATACACTCATCTTCTGGACGAATATCAATCACAACATACTCTCCACCTTTTAAGTCTTGGACAACTTCAACAGCCTCTAGGCTTGTAACATCATCGATGATATCATGAACATAGATATGCTTTGCATCTGTTACAGCTGAGTCTAAAACATCATAGTTAAACTGTTTTGCTACTTTTTGCATACGCTTAAAGGAACCATGAATAATAGGGTTTTGAGAGATAACACCACAGTACTCAGGCATACTTTCAGCAAAATGACGAGTCCCTATGTTGTTTGCTATATCAATAATCTCAGGTTTATTCATAGTAGAAAGAGGGCGTAAAATCAGCTTGTTACTTACTTCATCTATTATGGCAAGGTTACGGAGTGTTTGACTAGAAACTTGGGCTACACTCTCTCCTGTTAAAAGAGCATCTATCTCTAACTCATCAGCTACTTTTTCAGATGCCATTAGCATTAAGCGCTTAAGTGTTACACCCATGTATGTAGGAGGAGTAGAACGAAATATCTCCTCAACGACATCTTGAAAATCAACTGTAATAAACTTTACTTTATGTGATGAACCAAACTTAGACCAAAGATATAGTGCTACTTGTTTTACACCTATCTCATGAGCCATTCCACCAAGATTGAAAAATACAAAGTGAGTTTTTATCCCACGTTTCATAGTAAGATAAGAAGCTACGGTAGAGTCAAATCCTCCTGACATTAAAGAGAGTATATCTCCTTGTGTCCCTATTGGAAATCCACTTAAGCCCTTGTATTTTGTTGTGATGAAGTTTAGCTGAGACTCAATGAGTTCCATACTTATTCTAACATCAGGGTTTTTAAGATCAACTTTTGTAGCATTAGAGTGTGCTAGTAAGTAGCCTCCAACTGTTCTTTCAAGTTCTATAGAAGAAAAGGTGTGCGTACCTGTACGTTTAGCTCTCACTACAAATGTTTTTCCCTCAAGTGAGTCAATAGTTAGTTCACCAATCTTCTCTTTTATCTTTTCAAGAGTATCCATCCCGTCTACTTGAAGTACTTCAAGTATCTGTTCTATCCCTGAAGTGTCTAAGAGTCTCTGTCTTACCTCTGGTAAAACTTCAACAGGTGAAACAACTTCTATCTTGTCGGAGAATTTTTTAACCGTGATAGTCGTGTCAATATGCTCTAGAATGCTCATAAGGTTTGAGTAAAGCTGTCCAACCATCTGGCGTTTAGCCGAAGAGCCTTTAATCATAATTTCTGGGAAAAGTTTTAAAATGAATTTTTGAGTATTAGAGGGTGTGTTTTGCACGAAAAGTACCTTGTATTTATATAAATGCAATTATAGCATATTGAAATTAGCTACAGTAAAATTTCTTCAACTCTGTATGATTGTTCTGTACTCTTTTGAAATAGCCACTGCTTCGTACTTAAGTTCTTTAAAAAAGTTTTATCATGAGTTATGAAAAGTAGTGCCCCTTGGTACTCTTTTAAAGCAGATTCTAGTAACTCTATTGACTCCAGATCCATATGATTTGTTGGTTCATCCAAAATAATCAAAGAAGGGTGTTTTAATAACCCCTGTGCAATGAGTAGTTTTCTCATCTCACCAGGGCTTGGTACTGTAGAGTTTAAAAGTGCTTTAGCATCAGAGCCTAATCTCTGAACAAGAGTGAAGAGTTCACCTTTAAGATCAGTGTCCAAGTCACTCACTTCTTCAAATAACTGCTCTGCATCTTTGTCTGTAATCTCTTGAGCAATGTAGAGATAATCGTGCTCATAATCTATGGTTTGCATAAATGAGCGTATAAATGTACTCTTTCCTGCACCGTTCTCTCCGTTGATACCAACTTTATCACCAACATCTACTGATAATCTTGGAAAACATAGTTCAGTCGACTCAAAAAGTTCAATGCAAGATTTTTCAATTGCTATAGGAAAGTTATGTTTAGCAATTTTACCTTCAAACTTTATACCTGTCGCATACTCTTTTGACAGAGCTGTCATATTTTCACTTAAGTGATGTTGTTTGGTAAGTGTTCGCTGGAGCATTTGCCCATCATTTTTATCTTTACCCGTTAAAATAGCACCGTTAATTTTCTCTTTTTGCGAACTATCATGTCTTGAGACACCTTTTTTAGAGAACTTCTTTTTAGAAAGAGATACTTTTTCTCTTTGTACTTGAACAACTTTTTTGATTTTTTTGAGTTCATGCTCTTGGTCTGAGAGTACTTTTTTCTTGTGAGAGAGTGTCTCTCCATAAGCTTGTTGAGCCAATGAAAAAGTAGATCTATATTTTAAGATTTCACCATTAGCTTTAATCATAATCGTATGTTGAGAAAGTGCATCAAGTAGCATTCTATCGTGACTTACCAAAATACCAATACCCTTATAGCTACGAAGAGCCTCAACTACAACTGCTTGTGACTGACTATCAAGATGATTAGTTGGTTCATCTACCATAAGTACATCACTCTCACTAGAAAGAGCAACAGCAAGCTGTAGTCGTTTACGCTCACCATGACTTAGTACTTCCCAAGATCCAAGCCACTCATCTTTGACTTGTAAAAGATCTCTGAGCTTATATGCTTCTTTTGTATAGGTCATCATAAACTCTTGGAGCTCTTTAGGAGGAAACTCAGTATTTTGTTCACAATAAACGACAAGAGAGTTACCACTAATCATACCTTTTTCACTTTTAAGCTCTTTTGATATAAGTTTTAAAAGGGTACTTTTACCAGAACCATTAATCCCGGTAACAGCACTCCAGCCCTTATCAAAGTCTAAATTTATAGCATTAAAAATAGGTTCTGCTGCACTAGAGTATTTGTAAGATAGGTCTCTGATTTTTAAACTATTCATGATTTCCTATTTTGACCTTGGAAGTTTTTTTGAAACCATAAGGGCATAGCTTCTCTTACAAAGGGATAAGTATCTAACAAATGTGTAGTGACATCATATGCTACACAAGCATCTTCTGCAGCATATTTAACTTGTCTATCTGACAACACTTTGGATTCCCAGTTTGAAGTAGATATTTTTTTAGATTTTTGTAAATTTCTCTTTAGAAATACTGTTGCTGCTTTTTTTGCTCCAATACTTTGTCTAGATGTAAGCTTTGTTAATACACCATCAATATCTATAGTAGCTCTCATCCTAATACCAAACTCAGTATATAAAGCTTCTCTATCCCCAGTTAAATTTACTCCAACCTTAACAATGTTTTCATCTTCAATCAGTTTAATAAGTGAGTTTAAATTTTTAATCTTTTTGACTTGAATAACATGACACTCACTAGTATTTGCTAATTGAATCACAGCAACACCATGTGGCGTTTGACCTTTTTGAAATGTTGGTTTTTGCTCACTATCAAATCCAATTAGTTTTGTTTTTCTGATTGATGTGATAGCTCGTTCTAACTCCTCTGTATTTTGAACAATATTTATTTTTCTATTCCCTGTTGTGTAAGAAGGATATGTACCAGTGATATCTTGTTTAGGAGAGTCGAGTAGGGTAAAAAAGTCTGTTACTAAGTTAAGAGCCTTTGAGCCATTAGTTAGTGCATGAACTAGAGCCTCATCTAACTCCTTAACTGCTTCTTCTCCAGCAAATTTATGTATTAGGTCGAGCCGTTGTTTATCTGCTATGGTTTCAATGATTTTGATTTGATTTCCTTGTTTCTTACTCTTTTTTGAACATCTTGTGATTTTTTTCTAATACTGTGATGCTATCGGTTGAGTTTAGCCGATAAATTTCCGCTAGGTAATTTATTGGCTACGAGGTTTTGTTGTATCTTTTTAATAACTGTTTTGTCGATGTAAGACACAACCAATAATAATAGTATCTTCAACTACATCAAATAAGACTCTATCATTTCCTACTCTTAATCGATAAGCTGGTTCAAAGTTTGTAAGTTTTTTAATGTTTTGGAGATTGGGGAATTTTTGAAGTTCTAAAATCTTAGTATGTAGCTTTGTTTTGTATGGTTCAGAGATACTTTTTAAATCTTTTATAGCACTTTTTCTAAGTTCAATTTTCATTTTTCAGATACTCTTCAAAAGATATTGTTTCCTCTTCTCTCGTAGCTTTTAGGAGTTTTAAATCTTCAATATCTTCTTTTGATACTATCTCTAATCCATCATTTTTAAAGTGTTCAAGTAACCACATCACTTTATCAACCAATGTATCGTTTGCAATGTTGATTGTTAAGGTTTGCATATTACAACTCCTTTTAGATCTTTTTTATAATTATAGCTAAAATTTAGTTTTTTTGATTTTAGTGATATTTTGGAGGATACAACGACTGAAGATAGCCAATACATTGCCGCTAGGTAATGTATTGGCTACTCTGTTTTGTTTTACTTTTAGTAAACTTCTTTTCTGTGAGCAATTCTAATGAGTGTAATTACTAATATATCATTTTCTTTTAAATACACAATTCTATAATTTCCAG
>Ga0256826_1000525_pt1 | contig 23265 bp, 29 predicted proteins | sample CV79metaG_FD_185975 | JGI IMG/M metagenome (GOLD analysis project Ga0256826, IMG submission 185975) | Hydrothermal vent microbial communities from East Pacific Rise, Pacific Ocean - CV79 | ecosystem: Environmental > Aquatic > Marine > Hydrothermal vents | place: Pacific Ocean: East Pacific Rise...
GCTTTTAGGTTCAGCTCCACGATTAATCTATTAAAAAATGTTATTATAATTATGATATTTGATAAGATTTTTTAGTTTTTTATAATAGAGGTAATAAATTTAACTGTTTAAAATTAAATTAAAGTTAAATTACTTTATTATGCTATGTTAGTAAGTATATTTTAATTTTTAAAGGAAAAGGAGAGTTTTATGATTTTTAAAAAAAATTTTTATTTTTTATTTTTAGTAATGTTTATTTTTACAGCTTGTGGAGGAGGTGGTGGTAGTGAAAAAACTCATACTACTACAGCACCTATTCTCTCTAATCACTTTGATGTTGTGGCGACAAATGCTATAGCTATTTCACCTATTACTTTTGCAAATGCAGGTGATAGAGTTACTTCATGTAGTGTTACTCCATCTTTGCCAAGAGGATTGAGTTTACAAAGTAACTGTGCAATTTCTGGTACTCCAACAGTAAATCAATCAGTTACTACCTATACAGTTAAAGGACGTAACTCAGGGGGAACTGATACTGCAACAGTTAATTTATCAGTAGTTGAGAATACAGCAACTGAAGTAACACTTTCTGGAAAAGTTACATATGATTTTGTTCCTTTTATAAGTGGTGGTAAATCTGGGTTAGATTATAATAATATTGTTAAAAAACCAGTTCGTGGTGCAGTTGTTGAAATTGTTGATGATTTTGGTCAAACAGTAGGAACAACAAGTACAGATGCTAATGGAAATTACTCTTTTAAAGTAAAAGAGACAAAAGTTAAAGTTCGTGTTTTAGCACAACTATATAAAAAAGTATCAAATGGAAAGTCTAGTTGGGATTTTCAAGTAAAAGATAATACAAATAGTAATAGTTTGTATGGAATGGAGGGTTCTTTAGCTTCTCTTGGTTCAAATAGTACACAAACTCGTAATTTAAATGCATCATCAGGTTGGACTGGAAATTCATATGGTAGAACAAGAGTTGCAGCACCTTTTGCTATTTTAGATGTAATTTATAAAGCTGTTCAGAAAGTAACTTCTGCACAAAGTGATGCAGTATTTGATCCATTAAATATATTCTGGTCAAAAAATAATATTTCAAGTACTAGTGAAAATATAGAAATTGGTGAAATTATTACTTCTCATTATAACGGTACAGCATTGTATATTCTAGGAAAAGAAGATTCAGATACAGATGAGTATGATTCTGCAATTATTGCACATGAGTGGGGACATTATTATGAAGCAAAATTCTCACGTTCAGATAGTATTGGTGGGATGCATAGTGGAGGAGATATATTAGATATTCGTATTGCCTTTGGTGAAGGGTTTGGCGATGCAATGGGATCAATTATAAACGATAATCCTCTCTATTTAGACTCTTTAGGAAATGAACAGTCTACAACTGGAGTCTATATGGATTTAGAAGATGGTGGTTCAGGAACAAATCCTGGATGGTATAGTGAATTATCTATTGCTCGTATATTATATGATGTATATGATAGCCATGATGATGCAGGAGATACTTTATCTTTAGGTTTTAATGCTATTCATAAAGTATTTACTAATGAAGAGAAAAATACCCCAGCATTTACAAGTATTTTTACCTTTATATCAGCACTAAAAGCCGAATATCCTGGAAATGATACTGCAATTAATGCACTTACTTCAAATGAAAGTATCGCACCTATTACTGATATTTATGGAACGAGTAGAACCAATAGAGTACAAAATGCTAATCCATTGTATTCAACATTATCCGTTGGTGGAACAGTTGATTTTGTTACAAATTATTCAGCAGTAGCTAGTGCCCAAGGTAATAAATTAGGAGCATATAATCTTGTTAGTTTTACTGTTCCATCAGCTGGGACATATACGATTAATGTATCACAAGTAGGAGAGAGTGGTACTCCTGATCCGGATATGTATCTCTATTATGGTTCATCAAATCAACCAGTTGCAGTTGCTGAAGCTGTTGGTAAAACAGAGTCAATTACAGCTTTTTTAAATGCAGGAACCTATAGAATGGCAGTTATCGTTTATGGACAAAGTTCTGGTAAAACGTTCAGCGTGACATTAAATTAAATAAAGGAATGACAAAAATGAAAACATTAAAAATAATATTAGCCTCAACACTATTAATGAGTGTATCAGCTATGGGAATGACCTCTAAGGTTAAAGAACCAAGTAAAAAAGTATATTCTGTATTAGAGGGAACAACAGTGAATCAAATTACAAAATCTGGTTTAGCTGTAGATTTATCTTATAAATCAGAACATGTAGAGGTTGGTGAAATAAGTAATATTAATATTACGTTACATACAGAGATTAAAGAGGGTGTTTTAAAAGTAAATATCAGAGCATTAGAGAATGATTTATCTGGGATTGAGGAGCAAAATTTAGAGTTTGATCTTTCAAAAGATGAAAAAGAGATTCCTATTAAATTACAAGCTTCATCTTCATTAGATGGTATTCACTATATTAACTTTACTCTATCTATTGAAGGTAAAGGAGTAAGAGTACTCGCTGTACCTGTTAATGTAGGAAATATTACAAGTAAAATTGAAAATAAAGCTACAGAGACAACAAGTAAAGGAGTTTCTATCTCAGTCTCTTCAGCAGATGAAGTGATTAAATAGCAGATCTCTCTTTTATATTGTTACTTTTTAACGCAATAAAAAGAAAATTATAATCTTTACTTATTCTTGAATAAATGAATTAAATTTTCATTTATTCATTATACTACATAAGAAAACTCCAAAATATTGGGTTTTCTTAATATCCTCCAACAATTCTTATTTTATATTGTCTTCTTTTAATATAAGTACTAATAATAATAAACTTTAGAAAAAATTTAAATAAAAATTACATTTTATAATTTAATTAAAAATAAAACTTTTTATATAAGATTCAGACACAGAGGAAATTTAGATAGGAGTGAGATATGAGTAAAATTACGAAAACTGAAGAGAAAGTAAATTTTCAATCACTTTCCATTGGACAAGGTGGAACAATGGTCTATATTGTTCAAAAGATTTTAAATACGATTGGATATGAATTAAAAGAAGATGGTTTTTTTTCTGATCAAATGCTACAAATTGTAAAAGAGTTTCAATCTACAAGAGATAATTTAGTTGTTGATGGTATAGTGGGCTATCAAACAATGAAAGAGATAGATGAAGCCAGTAATATTATTTGATTTAGATGGAACAGTGATTGATTCTACAGAAGCAATCCTAGAAGGTTTTAAGATTGCTTTTGAATCTTTTGGTGTAGATGTCCCAACGGATGAAGCAATTAAAAATGAGATTGGACATACGCTCGAAGATATGTTCTTAACGCTTGGAGTAGAAAATGAGAGTGTAGATAAATATGTTCATACTTATAAGATGCACTATCGCATTATATCTTGTCAAAAGACTATATTACTTGCCAGTGCAAGAGAAGCTATTGTAGAAGCAAGTAAATTTGCAACACTAGGGGTTGTAACCACTAAAACAGGAGAGTACTCTACTATACTACTAGAACATATGGGACTCATGAAATATTTTGAAGTCTTAATAGGTCGTGAACATGTAGATCACCCAAAGCCTCATCCTGAACCTATCTTAAAAGCTTTAAGAAAATTAGAGCATGATAAAGATAATACTTGGATGATTGGTGATACTTGTATGGATATAGATGCAGCAAAAAATGCAGGCGTAAATTCAATAGCTGTTACTTCTGGATATGCTACTCATATTATGTTAGAAGATTGTGCTGTAAAGATATGTGAAAATGTATTGGAGGCGATAGAATATATTAAAAAAAATGATAAAAATTATAAATAGTGCATAGAAAGTATACATCTCTATAATTATTGTAATTTTTTTTACTTGTATGAACACCCTTTAAGAGAGGGATGATTACAATAGCTGATAATAGTAAAAACTAGATAGGAGAAGTCATGACAGAGATTAGATGGCACAGCCGAGCTGGTCAAGGTGCTGTAACGGGTGCTAAGGGATTAGGTAGCGTTGTTGCTACAACAGGAAAAGAGGTTCAAGCTTACGCTCTTTATGGTTCTGCAAAACGTGGAGCTGCTATGAATGCTTATAATAGAATTGATGATGAGCCTATTACCAATCATGAAACAAAGATGTTTCCAGATTATGTATTTGTAATTGACCCAGCATTAGCATTTTCAGATGATATTACAAAAAATGATAAACCTGATACTCAGTATATCATTACAACACATATGTCAAAAGAGGATTTAATAGCACAAATTCCTGCTCTACAAGATAAAGTAGAGAGAACTTATGTTGTTGATTGTATGCAGATTTCGCTTGATACCATTGGTAGAGCGATGCCAAATACACCAATTTTGGGAGCATTCATGAAAATTTCAAAATTGTATGAGTTGGACTTTTTCTTAGATAATATGAAAAAAGTTCTCTCTAAATTCCCTCAAAAGATAATCGATGCCAATATGGATGCGATTACTAGAGCTTATAACGAAGTGAAGTAAAGGAGAGTATGATGAGTATTACAGGTTCAGCTACTGGAACAGATAAAAGAGGTGTAAGAGAGTTAGGGGCAGAGGAAAAAGTTGGTTGGGATGCCGTTCCTCAAGGAGTTGTTTTAACTTCATTTGATACTATCATTGATGAAGGTGCAGCTTTCACTAAACCAGAAGATAGAAACTATAGTGACTTCAACTCTTATACAGCAACAGTTGCTTCATGGAGAGTTGTTAAACCAGTATACAACAGAGACATCTGTATTGATTGTCAAAATTGTTGGGTATGGTGTCCAGATACATCAATTATCTCTAGAGATAAACAGATGTTAGGAATTGATTATGACCACTGTAAAGGGTGTGGGGTTTGTGTAGAGGTATGTCCTACTAACCCAAAATCACTTTTAATGTTTGGTGAGACTTTGGATAACGATGATGCTCTAGCAAGTTGGCCAGAGAAAAAGAAAAAAGAGAAGTAAGGGACTGTTATGGCAGAAAAATTTGAATTAAATGAAGTAGAAGTTTGGGATGGTAACTACGCATCTTCTCAAGCACTAAGACAAGCACAGATTGATGTTGTGGCTGCGTATCCTATTACTCCATCAACACCAATTGTTGAAGGTTATGGTGCGTATAAAGCAAACGGCTATGTAGATGGTGAGTTTGTAATGGTTGAGTCTGAGCATGCTGCAATGTCAGGATGTGTTGGAGCTGCTGCTGCTGGTGGACGTGTTGCAACTGCGACATCTTCACAAGGTTTTGCACTAATGGTAGAGGTTCTTTACCAAGCATCTGGTATGAGACTTCCAATTGTTCTTACTGTTGTAAACAGAGCATTGGCTTCTCCACTTAACGTTCGTGGTGACCACTCTGATATGTATCTTGGACGTGATGCTGGTTGGATTAATATCGACGCATTTAACTCTCAAGAGGCGTATGATTTACCACTTATGGCATTTAAAATTGGTGAACATTTGGATGTAAGACTTCCAGTAATGGTTCATCAAGATGGATTTACAACATCTCATAAAGCACAAAATGTTAGACCACTTCAAGATGAAGTAGCTTACAAATTTGTAGGAAAATATGTTCCTGTAGATGATATGCTTGACTTCTCTAGACCTGTAACACATGGTGCTCAAACAGAAGAAGATTGGCACTATGAGCATAAAGCGAAACAACACAAAGCATTAATGGATTCTCGTACAGTTATTGATTCAGTATTTGCTGAATTTAAAGAACTTACAGGAAGAGAGTATAAAAGAGTTGAGTCGTATATGATGGAAGATGCAGAAGTAGCGATGGTACTTCTTGGTTCATCTGTTGAGACTGCTATACTTGCTGCTAAACAACTTAGAGAAGAGACAGGTCTTAAAGTAGGTATTATTGCACCTAGATGTATTCGTCCATTCCCTTATGATTTAATCAGAGATGAGTTAGATAGAGAAGGTTTAAAAGCTGTAGTTTGTATGGATAAATCAGCTCCAGGTGGTGCAATGGGTGCATTGTTTAATGAGGTTTCAGCAGCTGCATATACGACAAAAGCAAGACCAGTTATCTCTAACTATATTTATGGTTTAGGTGGACGTGACTTTGCAATTGATGAAGCAAAAAGAATTATGAATGAGCAAAAAGCACATGCTGATGCTGGACATATTACAACAAATATCCAACAGTTCTCTGGTGTTAGAGGACCAAAACTTGGATTTTTTGAGACAAGAAGGGGTTAAGAATGGCAATTACATCAATTAAAAACTTAAAAGAGTTTTCAACGACTAATGACAGATTTGAAGGGGCACACCTTCTTTGTCCTGGTTGTGCTCACTCTATGATTGTTAGAGAGCTTATGAACTGTACTGACGATAACTTAGTTATTGCTTCAAATACAGGTTGTTTAGAAGTTTCAACAGCTGTTTACCCATATACATCATGGGATACTTCTTGGATTCACATTGGTTTTGAAAACTCATCAACAGCAGCAACTGGTGCTGAAGCAATGTATAAAGCTCGTAAAGCAAAAGGGACACTTCCAGATAATGATGCACCTGTTAAATTTGTTGCATTTGGTGGAGATGGTTCTACTTATGATATTGGTTTTCAATGGCTTTCAGGAGCTATGGAGAGAGGTCATGACTTTACATATATTTGTCTTGATAATGAAAACTACGCTAACACAGGTGGTCAACGTTCATCAGCAACACCAGTAGGGGCTCATACTTCAACTGCACAAGCTGGTTCTCACTCTTATGGTAAAAAGCAGAAGAAAAAAGATATTGTATCTATTATGGCTGCTCACGGTTCTCCATATGTTGCACAACTTGCACCAAATAAATGGAAAAGTATGGCAAAAGGTTTTCAAAAAGCTTTAGAGACTGAGGGACCTTGTTTCATTAACACAGTTTCTGCATGTACAACAGAGTGGAAATTTGATCCAAAAGATACTATTGCTGTAACAGATTTAGCAACTGATTCATTAATGTTCCCAATTTATGAGATTATTGACTCTCATGAGTTAAATATTCTTTACAGACCAAAAAATATTATCTCAGTAGAAGAGTATATGGCTGCTCAAGGGCGTTATAGACACCTCTTCAAACCACAATACAAACACATCATTGAACAAGTTCAAAAAGATGTTGATGCTAAGTGGGCATTATTACAAAGAAGAGAAGAAGCAAGACTCTAAACTTTAATGCTACTTTAATATATCTTTGACTGAATGAGCATAATCTCATTCAGTCAGCTACTTCATGTAGCTTCCTTCATTCAATTAAACTCATTAAGCCAAATCTATACTAAATTAACACAAAATTAAAATTATTCCTCTTCTTAAATTTACTGTTCTTTTCTATTAATTATTTACAAAGTAACTATATTATGCTATTATTGTTTATTATAATTGGGAAAAAGGTTAAAAGATGAGCAAGTTAGTAAAGCCTATTGAATATGCTGCATCACAAGGAATATCACGTCAAGCTGTCTATGCAAAGATTAAAAAGGGTTCATTGGAGTCAAAGACAGTTGATGGGAAAATGTATATTGTAGTTAATGAAGTAGAGAAAAAAGAAGAACAAATTGAAAAAAAAGAGGATGTAGCTCCACATCTTGTTAATGTAAAAGAGTTATTGAACTCAAAAGAACAAACTATTTCTGTACTTAAAGAGAGTATTTCGGACTTAAAACAGACAAATACAGAAATAAATACTACTTTAAGAGGTGAAATTGAATTACTAAAACAAGTCTTTACAGAGATGCGTAATCTTTATGTAAAACAGGTTGACTATATGGTTATTGATAAGAAGAAAGAGTTAGAAAATCAATCTGCTCCTATTGAAGCAATTTCTTTGAAAGAGGTTTCAAAAGAGGAAGAGGAGTGTTGGATAACTTTAGATGAGTTTTTTAATCGTTGTAAAATTACTAAAGAGAAACGTAAAATAAAAATAGTTAAACGACTTCGTAAAGCATTTATGAGCAGTGATAAAAGAATAAAAATGGAAGATGATAGTATTTACGTAAGTTGTTATCATTTTTATGAAGATATTTTAAATAAAAAACAATAATATAAAAGAAATAGTAGTAAAGATGAGATTAATAGCACGGTTTGCACAGGAAAAAGAGGACTTCTTTGAGGTTATTACAGTTTATGATAAGCGAACCATTAAAGAGCGTCTGAATAAAAAGAGACCAGCTTTAATCTCTATAGTTAAAGATTATCCTGCTGCTGTTTGGTTTGAAAGAAAAATAACAGATGATTTTGGTATTGAAATACTTTATAGCAATGATAAAAGACCTTTAGTTAAACATGAACATTTTCCTAATGATATTTTTCCTATGCGAAAAAATTATACAAAATTATCTATTGATCACGAGGAAGAATCTTTTTTGGTTGATAATAATCATGGTAGTATTATTGGACCTACACACCCTTATCTTTTAGAGTCATCACAATTCCAATTCTTTGATAAAAATAAAATAATTTTACATTTTGAAATGATGCCTTTTTATAAATATAGAGGTATTGAAAAAATGGTTGAAGGTCTTACTCTGGAAGAAGCTCAACCAATAGTTGAACGTATATCAGCAACTGAAAGTATTGCTTATCAAACAGCACTTTTAGAAATTAGATTAGAAGCATCTAAAAAAGAATTACCAGAAATGTTAAAGAAACGACATGTCTTTTTACTAGAATTTGAAAGAATTTTAGTACACTTAAATGATTTAACCATACTTAGTCAATTGGTTGAGTTTTATGCTGGATCAGCTTTTTTTGCTAAGTTTCTTGAATTGGGAAGAGAAAATATGAAAGAGTTGACAGGACATCGCTTTGGATTTAATTCAGTAGTATTGGATAATAACGCTTCAAATATGGATAAGGTATATGAATTCTTATTTTTATTAGAGAAAGATTTAATCGCTTTTGAAAAATGGATAGAGACAAAAGATGATATTTTAAAAGCAATGTTGCTACTTGGACAGATTTCTAAAAGTGATATGGAATCTTATGGGCTAGTTGGTATTGTTGCACGTTCTAATAATATCAATATAGATCGACGAAATGATGATAGATTTTATGAGAAGAATGATTTTTATATTAATTTAGAAGAGGCAGGGGATACTTTCTCACGTTTTAATATTAGAATAACTGAAATTTTTACCTCTCTACGTGTTATGAGAAATTTAATTACACATGAGATGTTGCCTTTTTTTATGGGTACACCAATTGATGGTGAGTACTACTCCTATGTGGAAGCTTCGAGTGGAGAGCTGATGATGTATATTTCACTTAAAAAAGGTGTTATAGAGCGTTTTTACGTGAGAGATGCAAGTTTTTTAAATGGATTAGCCCTCTCTTTGGCTACTAAAAATAGTGATGTATCGACTTTAGATTTAATTATTAAGAGTATACCTCTTAATATTTCAGCCATTGATTTATAAGGTAAAAGTGATGTTGAAATTATTTAGGAATGAGTTTCCTTCTGGACAATTAAAAAAGAAATTAGTAAAAGATGGTGAGTTAAAACGTTTAGATAGAGAGTTAAAAGAGTTAATAAAAGAGAAGTTTTCTTCAAAATTAACTTTATATATTCTTGATTCAGGCTCTTGTAGTGGATGTGAACTTGAACTACAAGCACTATTTAATCCTCTTTATAATATATCTAATACAGGAATTGAGGTTACTTATACTATTCAAGATGCAGATATATTACTGATAAGTGGCTTAATGACAGAGAATATGTATGTAGAGGCTAAAATGATTTATGAACAGTTAAAAGAGCCAAAACGAGTAATAACAATTGGTGATTGTCCACTTTTTCAAGCACCATTTAAAAATTCATTTGCATTAAAAAATGAAGGAAAAAATCCTTTTTATTCTGAGTATGCCATTTTAGGGTGTCCCCCAGAACCTAAAACAATTATGAGAGAACTTTTAAAATATCTAAAAAAAGTGGGATAGAAGAGACAAATTTTCATATTTACTACCAAGTTTAAAATAATTTGAATATAATTATTAAAAATATTTTTTAAGATTGGTTTAATAAAATGAAAAAAACAATAATATTTATTATGACGTTTACTTTTACTACAGTAGAGGCGAGTAGTGTTAAAGATATGGAACAAGTAGGGAGATATGGAAATGTATATGCTCAATATAAATTTGCATTAAAATATAAAAATGCACCTGAAACTCAAAGAGACTTGCGTAATGCATTTAAACTATTTCATAAATCAGCACTGAAAGGGTATAGTTTATCTCAATATCAACTTGCTCTCATGTTTCATTATGGAGAGGGAGTACGTCAAAATGCAGAGTTAGCAAGACTATGGTTTACCAGAGCTGCAAAAAAAGGTCATCCACAAGCACAGTCTATTCTTTATAGATTTTATTCTGCTAAAAAACCACAATTTTTAAGAACACAGGCTTCTAGATATACAATGAATTTTAGAACATATAGATAAACTTTTTGGTATGCTTCAATAATTATTTTTAAGGATTTTTTATGAAAGCTTTATTTAAAGAGTATGCTCTTTTTATATCTATAATAACTTTAGGTATTTTTTCTGTCTATGAAGATACTTTTAGTCAAACAAGTATGGGAAATATTGTAGGTTTTTTTATTCTATTTATTGTAATTATTTATGCTTCAATGGCTGTTGCTCATCATGCTGAAATGTTAGCAGAAAAATTTGGTGAACCTTATGGAACATTGATTTTAACTATGTCAGCAGTTACAGTAGAGGTTATGATTATTGCTATTATGATGCTACATTCTGAGAATCCAGTCTTAGCACGTGATACGATCTATTCAGCTATTATGCTAGATATTAATGGGCTCTTAGGCGTATCAGCAATTATTGGTGGATTAAAGTATGGAGAACAACCTTATAATGTTGATTCCTCAAACTCTTATATGTCAATGCTATTAGTTGCTATTGGACTCTCTATGGTTTTTCCACATCTTATTGATGATGCACATAAATCTATGTATATGTGGTTTATAGTAGCTGTTTTTGTACTACTTTATGTTGTTTTTACAAAAATACAATTAAATAATCATCGATATTTCTTTGAGTATAAAGGAGAAGATGATTGTGTAGATGAGGCACATCATCATGAGGGTATAAATGGTTGGTATCATACAGCATTACTAGTAGTATATATTGGACTAATAGGTTTTATGTCTGAAATATTAGCTGTTTTTATGGAGCATAATTTAGAACATTTAGGTTTACCTTTGGCTCTTGGTGCTGTAGGTGTTGCACTTATTTCAGCTTCTCCAGAGCTTATAGTTGCATTTAGAGCTGCTTTAAAAAATAATATGCAAACAGTTATTAATATTGCATTGGGTGCATCATTAGCAACAATTTTACTAACAGTACCTGCTGTGATTATTATTTCTAGTTTAGCAGGATTAGAATCAAATTTAGCTATTACACCAATGCAAGGTGCTCTATTGTCATTGACCTTATTGGTTAGTATTGTTAACTTTAATGATGGAGAAACCAATGTACTTGAGGGGTTTTTACATTTTATTCTTTTTATTGTTTTTTCGTTTGTACTTTTCTTCTAAAATCTCCAATTAATCATAAAAAAGAAATTTTTTATGATTAATTTTTATTTAATATAATAAAACATTTTTTAATATGCTATAATTCTTTTATACCTAAAGGATAAGCATATAATGAATTTTAAAAAAATAATACTTATTATTACACTTTTCTTAATACCTATAGAGGCAACAATATATGAAAATGCTGAAGATAAAAAAAAATCTAAATGGAAAGTTTTACAAACAGAATATCCATCATCTATCCATAATCTATATGATAGAAAGAAAGTAAGTCGAATTATTCACTTTGAAGGAGAAGGAACAAAAAGTTTATATAAGTTAGAAAATACTTATAAAATTAACAGACATAGAAAAAAAGAGTATTGGTTAACATGGGAGATGAAATATAGTGAAGATTTTGTAATTATTGTTGTACTTGAAACACGTTTAGGGAAACGTTATATGATCTATACACCAGGAATAAACAATAGTTATATGCAGTATGGTTTGGGATTAAATACATTAAATGGTAAATGGCATAAGTATAAGCGAAATTTACAAAAAGATTTAAGGTATTACGATAACAGAAATGAGGTCATATCTTTTAAAAGTTTTGTTATAAAGGGTAGTGGTAGCGTAGATAATATTGCAACAATGAGTGATAAGGTATTTAAAAAAGTTTATTTTCATAATAGTAAAAATAAGAGTAGCTTACCAAAGATAACTATCAAAGGAGAAAATCCACTTCACCTTAAGATTGGTGAACATTATGTCGAACCAGGTGTTTCAGCTTCTGACAAAGAAGATGGCACGCTCAATGTGGTATCTATAGAAAATATAGATACCAGTAGAGATGGTGAGTATACTGTTATGTATATGGCAACAAATCAAAAAGGAGATATGGCTGTTGATAGTCGTCTAGTAGAGGTTGGAGAAGGGAAAAAAGAGATGCAAGTTCATAATATTGAAAAAAAGAGTGTTGATATTAAAGAATTAGATAAAATATTTGAAGAGACAGAAGCATGGGAGAGAGAGTTGGAGTTAAAAGAGCAAGCATTTAGAGAGAAAGTAAATAATTCTGAAGAGACATAAAAGTAAAAATATTGGAAATCAAGTGACTACTTTTTACTCTTTTGAATTATTATAAAGAAGTACAAAGAGTTTTTTAGATAAAATTCGCCAAATTATAGACTCTTACATAGATTTAGTGTAGGGACTAACACCAAATAGTAGCATACAAAGGACATAAACATGGCACATCATCAGTCAACAATTAAGAGAATTAGACAAACTGCTAAGAGAACAGAGAGAAATAGATACTACAGAACAAGATTTAAAAATATTGTTAAAGCAGTAGTTGTAGCAGCAGAAGCTAATGATAAAACAGCAGCACAAGAAGCGTTTAAAGTAGCTAATAAGCAAATTCATAAAATGGTAACTAAAGGTTTTATTAAAAAATCTACAGCTGCTAGAAAAGTAAGTAGACTTAACCTTATGGTTAACAAAATTGCTGCATAGTTAGCACCTCTTCTTCATATAACTAAAAATATAGAGCATCTTTTAAAAGATGCTTCTACCCAATTTACAAAATTCACTTACTAGGTTCATCTTATGTTTAAAGAAAAACTCCAACCATTTATTGACCGTTATGACGAGATTAACACGCTGTTAAGTTCTCCAGATATTGCTTCTGACATTAAAAAAATGACAGATCTAGGTAGAGAACAATCTAAACTAAGTAAACTAGTTGAGAAAGCAAATTTGTATATTGAAACAGCAGATGCTATTGAAGAGAACAAAGAACTTTTAGGTGATTCAGAACTAGGTGATTTGGCAAAAGAGGAACTCTCTGAGCTAGAACCTCTTTTGCCTCAATTAGAAGATGAGATTAAAATTCTTATGATTCCAAGTGATCCTAATGATGATAAAAATATTATTTTGGAACTTAGAGCAGGGGCTGGTGGAGATGAAGCAGCACTTTTTGTATCTGATGTCTTTAAAATGTATCTACGTCATGCAGAACTTGTTGGTTGGAAAGTAGAGATTATTTCGTCATCAGATGGAACAGCAGGTGGATATAAAGAGATGATAGCTCAGGTTAGTGGTGAAGGTGTCTACTCTCAACTTAAATTTGAAGCTGGAATTCACCGTGTACAACGTGTACCTGATACAGAAACACAGGGTCGTGTTCATACTTCAGCCATTACTGTAGCTGTAATTCCAGAGGTAGATGATGTTGAGGTTGATTTAAAAGCTAATGATATTAAGATGGATGTTTATCGTTCAAGTGGTTGTGGTGGTCAGTCTGTGAATACTACCGATTCAGCTGTTCGTTTAACGCATATACCTACAGGGATTGTGGCTGCTATTCAAGATGAAAAATCACAACATAAAAACCGTGATAAAGCGATGAAAGTTCTTAAAGCCAGAGTTTATGAGTTTGAATTACAAAAACAGTTAGATGCAACGTCTAGTCAAAGAAAACTTCAAGTGGGAACAGGTTCACGTTCTGAAAAGATTAGAACATATAACTACCCACAAAATCGTTTAACTGATCATAGAATTGATTTGACTCTCTATTCTCTTGATAGAATTATGAATGATGGTACTTTAAAGTTAGTACTTGACCCACTAAATGCTCATGCACAAGCAGAAGCGATTCAAGAGGCTGGACTTTAATCCTAACTTTATTACTTCTATACTAAATCCTATTTTTTAGGATTTAGTTATTAACTTCTTATTTAATTTTTTCCATAATTTCAAAAATATTATAACAATAATGATTAATAAATAAAGCAGAATAGAGAATAGATAAAAATGTAAATATGAAAGCATGACTTATAGGAATAGAGTTTTTTAGGAATAGACTAATTAGGGTATATAAACTATAGGAAATAGAAGAGACAACAAACAGAACCATACCCATAATTGCACTTGTGGAGAATGGATAGGAGATAAAATAGTTGAAAATATCACCTAAAGTTGTATGTGAAAAAAGATAAAAGCTTAATAACATAAGTATAGCAACCGTTGAAAAAAGTTTTGATTTTATCATATATTTATCTATTAATGTAATTAGAAATATAAAAAGTGTAAGTACTAAAAAAGTATAAATAAATAGATGTGCGTAGAGTATAGAAAGTTTTTCTACTCGAAAATGTTCAATTAAATAAGGGTATATATTTATAAATTGCCAGTGAAAAGTAACAACAATTAATGTTGCAAAGAAGAGAGGAAGTAAAGCGTTTTCAATTATTTTTATATTCATATGATTCTTTTTAACGAATTATGCAGTAGATATGATAAATATAAGGTTTATTTTTTAATTTTAAATGGAAAAATCCCATTTCTGCATAATTCTCTACGTTAGAAAGTGTTAAAAGTTTTTAGCTTCTTAAAAAGTCTGGATTAGCGATAACTTCAAATGTTAGTGATTCATTTCTTTTTGCTAACTCATTTTGGATCGTTTCTTTAATTTGAGCTACTCTAGACATTGATTCATCTGAACGATCAATAATAAACATATGTGAACTCATATTCTCCCCAACCATTTTTGCTGTATTTAAAACATTTTCCATCTGTTTCTCTGCATCCTCTGATTGACCTTCTGAGATAAAACACATGTTGGTGTGACTCAGTGCATTTTTTATATCAGCAGAAAAGTCAATACTCTCATCCGTATCGATACTTTTAATTACCATTGCTTCATCAGAATTATAATAACCTCTTTTGATATTTTCTATACGTTTATGATCTTTTGATATATATGTAACCTCATTTCCCATTTCTGCTAAAGCTTTTCCACTTAATAGATGGTTATAATCTATTCCCATTACACTGATTTTCATATTGATGACCTTTCGTTTTGTATTTTGTTAGGTATAGTTTATATTAAATAAATAATATCTTAACTTAAAAGTTAAATAATTTTCTAAAGAAAAAGTTAAGAAAAGAACACCTGTTCTTCTATTGTTCCCATAAAATAGGGATTTTAGTGGAAAAAATAAAAATTACTATCAATGTGAAAAAACCATCATATTAAAATAAAATAAAACATGTAAATCACCAATTAAATTATATGTGTTAAAAAATATTTTTATGATAAGATAATTTATGTTTATAAATATAAAAAAAATAATATCATCTTTTATTCTACTTTCTATTTTTTTAATTGCTTTTGTACTTTTTAATTATTTGGAACCTCTGAATGATAAAAGATTGAAGTTAATAAAATTAGAAAGAATTCAAAAAATATGTATGAAGGGCTATATTAAAAAAAGAAAAAAATATATACCTCAGCACTCTATATTTTTTGCACAAAAAGAGATTGATGCAATTTTAGAAAAAAGACCAATACGATTTTTACTAAATAGTGCATTATTTGATGAAAATAGTAGTTACAAGGTAGAACAAACGTTATTGGAAATATCAGCTGTTGTTAATCATGTAAAAGATGATGTAGTTTTAAGTATAGAGACACATACTGATAAAATAGGTTCTAATCAACATAATTTAAAACTTTCTCAAAAAAGAGCTGATTTATTGAAAGATTATTTTTTAAAAAAAACAAGATTAGCTCTTATTGTTGCCATAGGTTATGGTGAAGAGTTACCTCTCATTGATGTAAATAATACAAAAGATGATAGACGTATAGAGATTAACTTAAAAAAGATTAATCTCTAATGTTCTAAAAATTAGAAGGTGCAGGGGTATTAATGATGTTATAAAACTCTGAACGTGTTCTTTGGTCACTTTTAAAGAGACCACGTAAAGCAGAACTAACTGTAGTAGAGTTGATTTTTTGTACCCCTCTCATCTCCATACACATATGACGTGCATGAACCACAACAGCAACGCCTTTTGGATTAATAGTTTCGGCAATAGCATCGGCTATCTGCTCTGTCATCTGTTCTTGAATTTGTAATCGTCTTGCAAATACATTAACTATACGTGGAATTTTAGAGAGTCCTACTACTTTTCCATCAGGGATGTAAGCTACATGAACACGACCAATAATAGGCAACATATGGTGTTCACAAGTAGAGTAAAATTCAATGTCACGTACTACGACCATTTCGTCATTACTTGAAGTAAATAGTGCTTGATTCAAAATATCTTTTGGGTCTTGATGATAGCCCTCTGTTAAAAAATCCCATGCTTTTGTTACACGGCTAGGCGTTTTAAGTAGTCCCTCTCTTTGTGGGTCTTCTCCTAGAAGCTCCAACATTTTTTTTACAGCACTTTCAAACTCTTCTTGTTTGTTCATTGGTTAATCCTATAGAATTTTTAATGATATATTACCATTTTTATTGTATATTTCGACATTATATATTAAGGAATTATTATGCCATTATTAGACAGTTTTAGAGTAGACCATACAAAAATGCCAGCACCAGCAGTAAGAGTCGCTAAAAATATGAGTACTCCAAGTGGAGATGACATTACAGTATTTGATTTACGTTTCTGTAGACCAAACAAAGATATTTTAGGTGAAAGAGGAATTCATACATTAGAACACTTGTTTGCTGGTTTTATGCGTGACCACTTAAATTCTAAAAAAGTTGAGATTATTGACATCTCTCCAATGGGTTGTAGAACAGGGTTTTACATGTCTCTACTAGGAACACCAAGTGAGAAAAAAGTAGCTAAAGCGTGGAAAAAGTCAATGAAAGATGTTCTTAAAGTTAAAAAACAGAGTGACATCCCAGAACTTAACATCTATCAGTGTGGTACTTACAAAATGCACTCATTAGAGGAAGCACAAGAAATTTCTCAAAAAATACTTGACTCAAAAATAGGTATTATGAGTAATAAAGATTTAAAACTTTCAAAGAAAAAATTAAAAGGGGCATAAGATGTTCATTTGGATTTGTGTAGAGAGTAAAGATGCAAAAAGTGCAAAAATAACAGAAGTAGTTAATGCTAAATATTGGGCTTTAGTTGAGCTTGATGGTGGAAATATAGTTTCTGTAAATTTTTATGACAAAAGAGAAGATTACAAAGAGTTTGTAGATTTTATTGTTTTAAAGAATAAGTTTGAGTCTTATATGGAGTTTATGGAAGAGGGAATGATGGTTCTTTGTATTAGAGAAGAAGAGAGCATTGAAGAGATTATTGAAGCATTTAAATTTAAAGAGCTTGATGAAGTAGGGCTGTAGTTGTATAACCAAGAACTACGTCCACAAAAAGAGCTGGTACTTTGTGAAGATGGAACTAACACACTTTTTTCTAAAGAGTTTGATGAGCCTTACCATTCAACCAAAGATGGGGCATTACATGAGTCTTTAGAGAAGCATGTAAAACCTGCTTTTGGTATTAAAAAAGAGCAAGATAACCTCAGCATCTTAGACATCTGTTTTGGTTTGGGCTACAACACTTTTGCCACGATTTACTATATTAAACAAAACAACTTAAAAACAAAAGTACATATTTTGTCTCCAGAGTTTGATGAAGGCTTGGTACGCTCACTCTTTAGTTTCTCTTTTCCTCCAGAATTTGATTTTTTAAAACCCATCATTAAAGCTATCTCTGAGAATCTATTTTATGAAGATGAACAGTTTAAAATAGAGATTTTGCTGGGCGATGCAAGAGAGAGTGTTCCAAAAATAAAAGAGCAAATAGATGTTATTTACCAAGATGCTTTTTCTCCAACACATAACCCACTACTTTGGACAAAAGAGTTTTTTGCAGATATGGCTAAAATTTCAAAAACAGATACTATTTTAACAACCTACTCAACAGCAGCAAGTGTGCGTTTAGGACTCTATGAAAATGGTTTTTACATTTTTATTCATAGAGCAGAGATGATGAGATACTCCACAGTAGCCTCTATGCAAATGCTAGAGGGCTTTGAATATGTAGATATGGAACTAAAAAAAGTTAGGAATCCTACGGCTCGAAGTTTTAGGGATGAAGAGATAGAATAGGGAAGTAGAATGAAAAAATATTACTTTATATCCTATCACTTATACTCTAACTAAAAAGAAGATGGTTAATATAATTTTTTTATTTTAGATTTTTCTTAAGTAATTAATAATTTTTACTAACAAAAAGACTACTATAAATCCAAAAATAAACCATGAAAATCCAATAAGAAACCAATAAGAAAAGTCTATGGTTTCATTGATATATATTTCACCTTGGGTATTATGCTTCCACGCAATATTCATCATAATAACACCTAAAATTATGCCTGATAATGTAGATAGTATAAGTTCTTTTTTCATATTATTAGTATAACCAAAAATTGTGAACTTATATACAATTATGTTATACTATTATCATAAAAAGGACAATAAAATGAAACAAGCATTTTTTTATTTAATTACAATAATCATGTGGAGTGCAATGGCATTTATTGTCTATTTTCACTCTTTACCTGTTCCTCAAGGTCTTGGAGGAGTTGGTGTAGGGTTGGTCTATTTAGTTTATATTGCAGTCATAGCTATTGGGACATTACTCCTTGCCATATTATCAAAAAGCAATAAACAGTTTTTTATTTTTGCTTCTGTACCTGTACTTTTTACCTTGGTAAACTACATAATAATGACAGCAAGAGTTAATTGAAAATCCGTTAAACTACTTCTAATAAAAACCTAAAGAAGGAGTCACTCATGTCAACTACAACGACACACATAACCCAAGCCATTGGAACAAAGTCACTTCTTCTGCTCTTACTTTTACTCTCTGCGTAAAACGCAATTTACCCAACACTTTTTTACATTAACATAGAAAACGCACAAAAAGCGTATAGATTTATAGGAACAAAAAATGAAATATCAAAAATTTAACAAGATAGATTTACCTAACCGAAGATGGCCCGATGCTGAGATAACTAAAGCACCTGTATGGTGTTCAGTTGACTTAAGAGATGGTAACCAAGCGTTGATTAAGCCTATGAGCTTAGAGAAGAAGATTCGTTTCTTTAACTTGTTGGTAGAAGTTGGTTTCAAAGAGATTGAGATTGGGTTTCCTAGTGCTAGTGAGGTTGAGTATGAGTTTACGCGTTACTTGATTGAGAACAATATGATACCAGACGACGTAACGGTGCAAGTGTTAACACAAGCTCGTGAACACCTAATCAAAAAGAGTGCCGAAGCATTGCAGGGGGCAAAAAATATTATTGTCCATCTGTACAACCCCACTTCTACCATGCAACGTGAGGTTGTTTACAAAAAGTCTCAAAAAGAGATTATTGAGATTGCTTTAGATGGTGTAGAGTGGATTAAAAAGTACTTTGGTGGCTTTGAGGGTAACGTTCGTTTTGAGTACTCACCAGAGAGTTTTACTCAAACTGAGATGGAGTATGCCTTAGAGATTTCAAATGCAGTCATTGAGGCGTGGAATCCAGAAGGCGAAGAGAAGATGGTTTTGAACTTGCCTTCAACTGTTGAGTCAGGAACGCCAAATATTTATGCAGACCAGATTGAGTTTATGAGTCGTAATATTGTAAAAAGAGAGAATGTCTTAATTAGCGTTCATGCTCACAATGACCGTGGTTGTGCCGTAGCCTCTACAGAACTTGGTTTAATGGCAGGTGCAGACAGAGTAGAGGGAACTTTACTTGGTAATGGTGAGAGAACAGGAAATGTAGACATAGTCACGGTGGGCTTAAATATGTACACCCAAGGGGTGGACCCACAGTTAGACTTTTCAAATGTAGACAAGATAGTAAAAGTGGTTGAAGCCTCAAATGAGATTAAAACACATATTCGCCATCCGTATGTGGGTGATTTAGTCTACACAGCATTTTCAGGCTCTCACCAAGATGCCATAAAAAAAGGAATGGCTGTTCAAAAAGAAGATGCCTTATGGTACGTGCCTTACTTGCCAATAGACCCTAAAGATGTTGGACGAAGTTATGAGTCAATTATTCAGATTAACTCTCAATCTGGTAAGGGTGGAGTAGCCTATATTTTAAGTTCGGTATTTGGCTACAAAATTCCTAAACAGATGGAAGTAGATGTTGGAAAAATTGTTCAAAATATGAGTGACAAAACAGATGGAGTAATTAGTGAAAGTATGATTGGTAACGCTTTTGAAGAGAATTTCATTAACAAAACAGACTATTTTAAAGTAGAAAATTTACAAATGAGTATTGACAATGAAGAGACAGTTGTAGAAGGTGACTTTTTTATAGATCAGCAGCATAGTAACGAGCAAGAGAAAGGGCAAGGTATCATAGAAGCTGTAAGTAGTATATTTGAATCTTTAGGTGTAATTTTTGAAGTAGTAGATTACTCCGAACATACTTTGAGTTATGGAAAAGATGCAGATGCAGTTGCGTATTTTGGTGTTAAAGTAGATAATGAGATTTTTTATGGAGCTGGAAGAGGGAAAAATATCTCTTATGCATCTGTCAACGCTTTAGTCTCTGCTTTGAATGTAGCTAGAGCATAAGATAAATCAATTCTAATTGCAATTTATTTATTCTTATTTTTTAATATTTCTTTAAGCTTTTATTTTTAAAAAAAGATGATACTTTTTCTCTCTTATCTCAAATAAAATAGGAGTTTTCAGCTTTTTAATGTTAATATTTTCTTAAGTTATAATATTAATATAAGGATATAGATTGAAATTAATTGATAGATTAGAAGATATATTTAGTAAATTTATGGGTAATGAGGTATTTTATAAAGATAGCACGGTTAAAGCAATTGTCTCTAAAGTACTTGGTAAAGACTTGGATGAACTTAACTCTCGTGAAGAGGTATATATTTTACTTAAAGCTATGGTAAATGCAGCTAAAGCTGATGGAGAAATAGATGTTTATGAACAGAAAAAAATTATGGAGTTCATGGGCGACATGTCTCAGGTTGAGAAGATGTTTGTAGAGTCTGAGCTTCAAAAAAAACTTGATATAAATGAATTTTTAAAAGAGATTCCTAAGGGAATGGAACAACAAGTTTACTACATGAGCCTTTTTGCAATTGACCTAGATAACGAATCAGAACGTGACTACTTAGAAACATTAGCAAATAGACTTAACCTCACATATACAGTAGTTGATAGTATTCATGAAAGCTTAGAGGTTGAAGCAGCTTAAATTTAAGTTGGTTTCTCTTTTTGCTATAATGCTAAAAAAGGAGAAACATGACACATCCTATCTTCCCAAATGATTGTAACTCACTACTCTCTAAGCATTTAACTACAGAAATATTTGAAACTCTAAAAAATAAAACAACAGCCAATGGTTTTACTCTTGAACAAGCCATTCGTTCTGGGGTTGAGAACCTTGACTCTGGCATTGGGGTTTATGCTGGTGATGAGGAGTCTTATGAGACTTTTTCTCCTCTTTTTGACAAAATAATTGAAGATTATCATGGTTTTTCTACGACTGACCGACACAAAAGCGACTTAAGTGTTGAGACGTTAACTATACCAAATCTTGAACTTGCTCAAAAGTATATTGTCTCTACACGCATTAGAGTGGGGCGTAATGTTAAAGGCTTTCCTCTTGGAACAGCCATCTCAAAAGAAGAACGTGACGCAGTTGAAGCGTTGGTTGTAAAAGCACTTAAAAATTTAGAAGGTGAGTTAGCTGGAATGTACTACCCACTCTACAACATGAGCAAAGAGATTCAAACTCAACTTATTGAAGACCATTTTTTGTTTAAAGAGGGTGACCGTTTTTTAGAGTCAGCAGGACTTAACCGTGACTGGGCAGAGGGACGAGGTATTTACCATAATCATGACAAAACTTTTTTGGTATGGCTTAACGAAGAAGATCAACTACGCATTATCTCCATGCAAAAGGGTGGAGATATTTTAGAAGTTTTTAGCCGTTTGGTAAAAGCCATAAAAAGCATAGAAGAAGAGGTGGCTTTTTTGTACTCTGAACACTTAGGGTACATTAGCTCTTGTCCTACAAACCTTGGAACAGCCATGCGTGCTAGTGTGCATATTAAGCTTCCAAACTTGGCAAAAAATATGGAACAGTTTCAAACTATTACTGACAAATACTACTTACAAATTCGTGGAGTCAATGGTGAACACTCACAAAGTGAAGATGGCATTTTTGACATCTCTAACCGAAGACGTTTAGGCATTACAGAAGTAGAAGCAGTACAGGATATGGTAGATGGGGTTGCAGCACTTATTGAGGCTGAAAAAGGTTTTGAGTGAATTGGTTAGCCCATGTTTTTTTGTCTGAAAATCATATTGAACATCAATTAGGAAATTTGTTAGCTGACCCACTAAAGGGTAGAGCTTGGGATGAAGCTACACAGATGTTTAGAAGAGGTTTGGAGACGCATAAACGTATTGACACTTTTACTGACCAGCACCCTTTGGTTAGACAGAGTAAACGACGACTTAAAAATAGAAAGTACCTAAGAGGAGTCATCATTGATATTGTCTATGATCATCTATTAACTGTGCATTGGCAAAAGTATGCCTCTACAGATTTTAAACTTTTTACAGCTGACTTTAGAGAAGATGCACCTTTGCATATTGAGCGTTATCCTAAGAAAGCAAAGCATATTATTAACCGTGTTGTTGACATTCAACTTTTGAGTTCTTACTCAGACTTAGAGGGTTTAGGTGAGGGGTTTAAACGAATTGATAAACGTTTGTCTGACCGTGTTTTAGCAAAAGAGAGTGCTTTTGGTTATTTACCTTTGGTTGCAGATGAATTGCACAACATAGAGCAAGATTTTTTAGAGTTCTTTCCAGAGCTTATGGGGCATGTAAAAAAAGAGTTGAGTTTAGAGTATTTGACACATTGGAAGTAGGAGT
>Ga0256826_1000526_pt1 | contig 23228 bp, 16 predicted proteins | sample CV79metaG_FD_185975 | JGI IMG/M metagenome (GOLD analysis project Ga0256826, IMG submission 185975) | Hydrothermal vent microbial communities from East Pacific Rise, Pacific Ocean - CV79 | ecosystem: Environmental > Aquatic > Marine > Hydrothermal vents | place: Pacific Ocean: East Pacific Rise...
ATACTCTACTCACGAGAGTTTGACGCTAACAACTATCTAAATGAAGAGATGTTTGTAGAAATCTATACCACCTTGCAGAAGAGCTATGAGGCTTATACTCAAAAACATCCAAAAAAAGTAAAACTCCAAACGCCAAAAGTAACAAAAAAGTTGTGGGGACTCTTTGAGATGATAGATGTACCTCCAAGAAGTCTCTACTATAGTTATAATGGTAATTATGATGCGAGTATGTTTTTACTTTTGGGGTTCGCTCTTTTGATGGCACTTCCCCTCTTTTTACTCAACTATGATGCAGACTATTTTAGCCCAGATTTTCAAGATATACTCTATAAAATCTATTTTTTAACGGAGTTTAAAGAGTATGAAGCCCATGGAGCAGATGTAGCAGTTATAGCATGGATAGGGTTTTTTATACATCTAAGCGATGTATATCTTAAAGAGCAGTTTAAACTTCTTTTTTTTATGAGTTATGATGGTAATGTCATTCGAGTTGGTGAAGTAGCTGTTGTTTTAATGACATATCTCTATGTCTTTGTTCTCATAGCCTACTTCAATGGTGAAAATATTGTTGGCTTTTGGGCTATAACTTTGATGATGGTTTATATGATACTTTTAAGCTATCTGGAGTATAAAAAGTATAGAGTCTCTTTTATGGCGTTTATACCATTTATGCTTATAACTCTTGTAAATATTATAGCTGGAGTATTAGCAATAGCACACTATATAAACGGGGGAGGTTCATAAGATGAAGATACTTCTAATACTTTTGATATTTTTTAGCTGGAGTGTTGCTTCTCAAAAACTGAGTGAGATCTATCCACATCTCTCAAAGGAGACTATAGAGTATTATCAAAATATCTCTAAGGAGTTTCCTGCAATAAATAAGATGTATAGAAATTTTGACAAGCTATCTTTAGAAGAGAAAAAAGAGTTAAAAAGAGGAGTAAAGAGACTCTTTCCTCAGCAGTTTCTTCATCACTATCTCAAAAAAGACAAACAAGCTTTAAAAGAGTTTTATGCACTATATCTCTGGTTTATGAACTATGAGGCATATATTTTAGTCGATAAATATTATAGAGACAGTGATTTTATGGAAGCTAAGGTTTTAGCTCTATTAGTACATAAACTGCTTCCCTCAAATATATCATATAGTGATACATATCTCTGGAGTCTAGTAAGATCAAAGGAGTATGAAAAAGCTATTCAAGAGTACCCTAAACTGATAAATTCTTCTAAGGATAAAGATCAGATAAAAGAGTTGAAAATTCATTATGAGTATGCTCATAAAAAAGGAGTAAAAACAGATTAAACAGAATTGGGCGGAGTTTTGAATATATTCGTAATGTATAATTTGCAAATATAAAATATATAAGGAACTGCTATGTATACTAAAAGTTGTAGACTATCTTTATTAGTAGTCTTAGCTTTGAATTTTTCTTATATACTTAATGCAGATGATTTAAATATAGACAACCTTCTTACAAATATAGAGCATAAAACAGATTTATCAGCTAAAACAAAACTTGAAAATGGTGGGATTTCTTATATCTATACAAGAGATGATATCCAAAAGATGCAGGCACATACACTTAATGATTTACTTAAAACTACATATCCCTCTGGATATTCAGAAAATAGATACGGTATAAGTGATTCATTCTCTTTATCTTCTTCAGCTCCTTTTATGAGTAGTAAAATTAAAATTTATATAGATAATCAAGAAATCACATCAGGACTCTATGGAAGTGGATTGTCAATATATGGAAAAATGGATATAGATTTTGTTGATCATATAGAGGTCTATGCAGGTAATCCTACCCTTGAACTCTCAACAGAGGCTGCTTTTGTTGTTATAAGACTTTTTTCAAAAACAGCACAGAAAGATGAGGGGAGTAAAATTACCTTAGAAGGTGGTAGTTATGGTAGTAAGGGTATTAAGGGTTACACTACATCTACCTTAGATAACGACTGGTCATATTTTGCTTATGCTAGTGCTATTGATGCTCAAAGAGAGAAGTATGATAACTATAATGCTACACTCTCACGAGATAGTAGAAATGGACACGTCTTCGCAACATTAGCAAAAGATAAACAACATATCTTAGTTGATGCTATCACTACTGATGAAGATAGCTTTATAGCGATGAGTTCTTTTGCTACTCCTGATACTAGTACGATAAAAAATAACTACCTACATATAGGTTATGATAGTAAAATAGAGAACTACACTTTTCTACTTACATTTGATGAGATGGCTACGAAAACAGACTTTGAAGATGCTAATGTTGAGGAGGTGAAAACTCTTAATGCTATTACTGGAAAAGATATACCATACTCATCTCATACAGACTCTACCTCTGAAGTCTATACAGCAGGAATAAAGTATGACTTTATCACCTCTTCAAATAAGCTCGTAATAGGAATGAAGTATAGACTGAAGCATTTTAAATATACAAAAATGATGATAAATGATATAGCAGTACCATCTTCTGGACATTCACAACAGGTTACTAGCAATGTCTTTTTAGAAAATCAATACTCAATTTCTGAGAACAAGATTTTTACATCAGGTGTTTCATTCTCTCGAGTTACTAACAATCACTCAAATCAAGATGATGATCTTTTTGCATTTAGATTGGGTTATACATATACAAATGAGTATCTTATATCTAAAACTATACTCTCTCATATAGAGACCTCTATTGATCCGTATCTTGTAAATAGTGGCTATATTCTAAACTCTAGTGAGCCTGTTCCCACAGAGAGACAAGATATCGGTATGCAAAATATTAAGTATGAAAAAGAGACAAATAGTTATGAGCTTATCGTGAGTTATATGCTTCTGTACAACAAACTCCTTTCAACTCCTCCAACTGGATACTTATCGGCTTATGAGAAGAGAATAGATATAGGAAGTACTTTACTTCGATATACTAGAAAATATAGAGAGTACGATAAACTAGAACTTACAACGGGTATGAATATTATAAATAACAACTCTGATAGTGAAAATGTATTTGAATATGCAACGACTATTAGAAATTTCAACACATTTGGAAATTTTGATATCTTTAATGAAGTTCTTTTCTATAGAGATAGTAATGAAAACAAGAGTTACTATGATTATAGTGCAGGTATCATCTACCATACAACTAAGGATTTAAGTTTTTCACTTAAGGGTACAAATATCTTAGATAAAGCTAGAGAATCTTCATATATGAGAATAGACCCTACAACATATCAAGTAGATACACCATTGAAAATATCTTCTATAGATAGAAAGGTAACATTAAGAGTGGAGTACACATTTTAATGATAAAAGGACTTCTCACTCTATTTTTTACTTTCACACTGTTAAATGCACAGAGCAATTATGAACTCAAACTTTATGAGACGATAATACCCTCTATATTTAAAGATAGACCTATTCGAGTCTATTTAGATAAAGATATGCAGAGTATATTGCAGAGTAGTAAAAAGTTTGCAATACTCAAAGTGTGTGATGCATCAGTAAATATTCTTATAGGTAATAAGTTTGACAATCTACCAAATTCCTGTCAGAATAAACCCCTATTTGCAACTGAATATAGAACTTTTAAAGAGAATCGTAATAGTTTTGGGGCATTTTACTGGAGAAAAGGACGACCACAGATAAAGTTTAAGAAGAGTACTCTTTTAAGATACGATATCCATCTTCCTAACTCATTTCAAAGGTATGTAAATGATCAATAAAATGAAACATCTAAAATTTATCTATATCTTTTATATATCTGCTATCTTTGTCCTCTCTGGAACAATTATCAACTATGCTTTTTTTGCGGAGAGTAAAACTTACATAGAGGGTGTTACCAAAAATATCTATGTAAGTTATCTTGATGATATCAGTGAGAATATCTCAAAGTTAATTTTGAACTCAACTACAAAAGATATCTCTACTTCTTTAGAAAAAGATAAAAAACTCAGGGATGATTTAGAAAAAAATCTACAACTTTTTGTTTCACAAAGATATAGATATATCTATGTTGTAGATATTGATAAAAAATCGGGTGATTTTAGATTTTTACTAGATGGTGCAAAAGATCTTGATGATAAAAGTGAGTTTAAAGAGCTCTATGAACCTCTTAAATTAGCTAAATTTAAAGAGGCATATGATAGAAAAAGGGTTGTTACTTTTACGCAAAAAGAGGCAAAAGGTGTCTGGATGACATTTATAAAGCCTATAGTCAGAGATGGAAGAACTGATGCTCTACTTGTTGTTGATTTTTCTATGCAGGGGCATCAGCTTATAGAGAACTCATTGAGTTCACTTGATAATGTCTTAGAGGTAAATATCTATGTTGGTGCACTTATCTTTTTAATCATCGTACTTTTCGCTTATATGGACAATAAGCGTGCAAGAGAGCTGTTGAGTTTTAACAGAAGACTTGAAGAGAGAGTAGCTGTAGAAGTTGAAAAAAATAGACAAAAAGATCAACAACTTATACAGCAGTCTCGCTTAGCACAGATGGGAGAGATGATCTCTATGATAGCACATCAATGGAGACAGCCTCTTTCATCTATAAGTAGTGCAAGTGCTGCGATAAAGCTTAAGGTTATGCTAGGGAAATTAGATAAAGAGAAGGCTATAGAACTCTCTGAGAATATCTCTCGATACTCTCAACATCTTAGTGTGACGATAGATGATTTTAGAGATTTTTTTAAATCAAACAAAGAGAAAACAAAAACAAGTTACTCAGAGTTAGTTGATAGTGTCTTAGGTATAGTAGAGATAGCTATAAATAATAAAAATATAACAATAAAAAGAGAAGAGAACTCAGATGTCATATTTATGACCTATGCAAACGAGTTAAAGCAGGTAATCCTAAATCTTATCAAAAATGCAGAGGATATTTTAGTAGAAAGAGATGTGAATAATCCACAGATAACTATAAAAACAGATGGAAACAGACTTATTATAAGTGATAATGGTGGAGGAATCCCAAAAGATATAATAGGTAAGATTTTTGATCCTTACTTCTCTACAAAATTAGAAAAAAATGGAACAGGTTTAGGCCTCTATATGTCTAAAACGATCATAGAAGAGCATTGTGGAGGTGAACTTAATGTAAGTAACACACCAGATGGTGCTACCTTTGTCATAAAGTTAAAGCCTATTCTCTCTTAGAACAAAGAGTGGCCTATACAATTATAACCATGTTAAAAACTCAATAGTAAACTTTGCACCTTTAGCTTCATTGGTAACATAAATAATTCCACCATTTTTTTCTATGATCTCTTTTGCTATGTAAAGACCAATGCCGTTGCCACCTGTTGTGCTTTTGTTTGGTAAAAATATGTCGTTTATTATCTCTTTATCCACTCCTCCAGCATTATCAGAAATAGTGATTTTTTTATCTTCAACTTTTATTGAAAGTTCAGGTTTTTTAATCTCTCTATGTTTAAATATATCTCTAGCATTATTAATAATGGAAAATATTATCTGTGTTAACTCATTTTTGTTTCCATAAATTTCTTCTTTATCATATGAATCTACTGTTATATTTACATTTTCATAACGAAGTGTCGCTTTTGAAATTTCTAAAACACAATTTACAGAATCAGTAAGTGTAAAGTGCTCTTTATGAAAACTTGGCTCATAGAAATTTTTAAATGTATCAACGGTCTCTGCCATAAACTCTATAAGTTTTTCAGATTTTTCAATATTTTGTAACTCTTTTTCTTTTGAAATATGGGTGTTATTGGCCATGTGTGCTTGTTGCACTAAATTCATTGAGTTAAGAGAGGCTAGGGGTTGTTTCCATTGATGGGCAATATGAATAAGTAGTTCACCTAATGCTGCTTGTTTTGATTGCTGATAGATCATATGCTCTTTTTTCTTGTTTTTTTGTACCTCTTGAAAAATTCTTTCTTCAAGATCTTTTTCATATGCCCTAAGTTTTAAATGTGTATTGACTCTAGCGAGTAATTCACTAGGATTAAAAGGTTTTGTAATATAGTCAACAGCCCCTTTCTCAAATCCAATTTGTATATCATCACTCTTATCTTTAGCAGTTAAAAATATAATAGGAATATGTTTAGTGTCTGAATCTTCTTTTATTATTTGGCAGACTTCAAAACCATCCATTTCAGGCATCATAATATCAAGAAGAATAAGGTCAATACTCTCTTTCTTTACAATTTCAAGTGCTGTTTTTCCATCAAGTGCTGTTATAAGATCATACTCATGCAATAGTTCTATAAGGATATCTACATTTTCACTTATATCATCAACTATCAAAATTGTTTGTTCATTTTTCATTTAAAAGTTCTCCTGCCTCATTAAATTTATATTTCATTATAAAAGATTTTACACTTATAAGAAGTTTTTTATCATCTTCATTGAGTTGATACATTTCAAGTTCTTGAAGTATAGGGGTGCATAGTTGTGGTCTATGCTTTTTAGAACTCTCTTTAAGTTCTCTAAAAAGTTCAGCTATCTTTTTATCATCTTTGAGTAGTTTAGGTAAATCTAGAATGGCTTTCTTTTCTTTAGTTGTTTTCGTTAATTTTATGGTATTTTTACTCATTTTTAAATCTAATTCAAAAATAAACTTACTACCCTCTCCTAGAGTAGACTCAACCCAAATACGACCATTCATAAGAGTGATAAGCTCTTTAGCAATAGCAAGACCTAATCCTGTTCCAGCATATTTTCTGGTAGTAGAGGTGTCAGCTTGTGTAAAGGAGGAAAATATTTTCTCAACTTGTTCAGGAGAGAGACCGATACCTGTATCAATAACACTAAATCTAAAAAGAGTTGCACTCTTTTTTTCTATTAAAAGTTCAACCGTTCCTTTTTCTGTAAACTTTATAGCATTAGAAAGAAGATTCATTAAAACTTGTGAGAGTCGTACACTATCGCCATACAGATACATACTATAAGATTTTTCATAAGTTATTTTAAACTCTAACTCTTTTTCGAAACTTTTAACCTTAAGTATGTTCTCAACATTGTTAAGTAGTTCTAAAAGATTGAAATTTACATTTTCTATCTCTAATTTACTTGCTTCAAGCTTGGAAAAATCTAAAATATCGTTAATAAGACCTAATAAGTTGTTTGAAGCAATCTCTATCTTTTGAATATAATCATATTGAAGTTTATTGAGGTTTGTCTCTTTTAAGAGGTAACTCATCCCAATAATAGAGTTCATTGGTGTCCTTATCTCATGGGACATATTTGCCAAAAAGTTTGCTTTAACAACAGTAGCCATCTCTGCTGCATTTTTTGCTTTTTTGAGCTCTTTATTTAAGATAGATAGTTTTCTTGTCCAGTAGAGAGTAATGAGTAATAATATAAGGGCTATTATAAAAATATTTAAGGCTAATGTATAGTCAACTCTTTTTTCGTATCTGATCGCGATCCATTTGTTGAGAATTTCCCTTTTCTCTTTTTCATCTAAAGTATTGAGTGCTTTTTTTAAAATACTTAAAAGTATTTTATCGTCATTTCGAACTGCGATACTAAGTTTCCACTCCTCATCAAATTTACCGGTAATCTTTAACTCACCTATAAAATCGGTTTGAAAAATATAAGCTACAGTAGCTAAAGTTCCAATATAGCCAAAAAGTTCTCCTCTTTTGACTCTATTTAAACCATCCCGAATATCCTTCACCTCGATGATATTAAGATTTGGATAATTCTTTTTAAGGATTTCACTAAAAGCATAGTTTTTTGGAATACCTATCTTTTTGTTTTTGAGCAAATGAAAGTTATTAATAAAGGAGACATCAACATTTGTTGCTAAAACAAGAGGAATGTTTAAATAGGGTTTTGTAAAATTCATATATTTCTTACGTTGGGGAGTTTCCATTACAAGAGATAAAATATCACACTCTCTTTTTTTTGCTAACTCAATAGATTCAGACCATGAAGAAGTTTTAACTACTTCTATTTTCTTGTTAAGAGACTTTTCTATAAGTTTGAAGTAGTCAGCACTCATCCCAATATAGTGTCCATTACTGAAACTTTCTAAGGGCATCCAGTTTGGGTCAATACACATAGAAATTGTATTGTTTTTTAAATAAGCATGCTCTTCTTGTGTCAGTTTGAGTTTATCTTTGTCCTTCTCTTTTATCCACTTATCTTGAAGCTCTTGTATCTCTGTATCTGTTAAGCTATTTATCGCTTTTTGCAGAAGAGAATGAAGAATAGGCTCTCTTGAATCCACCCCAATATAAAGAGAAATAAGTTGCTGCTCTTTAGGTGTTAGGTTTAAAATTTTTAGCTTTTTAATATCTTTCATATCTCTATTTTTAAAATGGTGTTGCGCAAGTAATGGATTACAGACTATGGCATCTACTCTTTTATCTAAAAGATTTTGAAAAAGTGCATTACTACTTGTAGATTCTATGATTTTAGAATTTGAAAAGTATTTTTTAATCATTTGGATACTTGCATCACTCTCCTCTATTCCTATTGTCTTGTTTTTTAAGTCACTAGATCTCTCTATATCTTTATCTTTAAGAATATATATTGCAAGTTCCCCTTGGTGATAGGGTGTAGTAAAAAGTGTGAATGACTCCCGCTCTTTACTTCTGTATAAAGCAGGCATAAGATCTATTTTATGCTCTTTAAACCTTTGTAGAAGCTGTGGCCATGTATAGCCATTTACAAAATTGTATTTGATGCCCAGTTTTTCTAAAAGGAGTTCTATATACTCTATACTCATACCTGTGGCTTTTCCAAATTTGTTGTAATCAAAAGGTCCCCAATCCATTTCATTAGCTACTGTGACTTGTTTGTGATTTTTAAGGTACTCTAGTTCTATAGGAGTAAATTGAATACTCTTTTGTAATGGTTTTGGCTGAGAATAATTGAAAATATAAGAGTTGAGAATTTTTGTAATATCTATATTTTCTTTTACTAAGCCTAATTTTTTATATATTACTGCATTAAGTTCAATAAGTTCTGGAACTATTGAACCTATTGTGAATGTATCAGTTTTAAAAAGTCTTTCGATAGTGTTTGCTTCATACATAAGTGCATCACGTGATTTTTGAGAGCTATATTTTGTATATATTAATTCTACGATCTCTTTTTTGTGTTGAAGAGCATACTTCCACCCCTTATTTGTTGCATCTCTAAAATCTTGAATCAGTTTCGGATTTTTATATGCAAAATTTTCACTAGTAAATAACTCTTCATCATAGGAGTAAACACCATAGTCTGAGGGATTAAAAAGAGTATATTTAATCTTCATTTTGTTAAGTCGATAGAGTTGATTTGTTGTAAAAATACTCATTGCATCAATTTCATGGTTTATAAATTTATCTACCTTAAAATCTTGTTTTACAAGTGTGTATTTATCTGGAGTAAGGTTGTTCTCTTTTAACATTACTGCTAAACTTGTCTGTTGAAACTCATATTTTGAAGCCATTATTTTTCTGTTTTTTAACTCTTTAAGAGTTTTAATTTCAGGTAAAGCTACAAGTGCAAGAGCATTTTGTTTAAAGTAAGAACCTATAAGAACTACAGGCTTTTTTTGAAGTTTATCCAAAATGAGAGATGAAGAGGATATCCCAAAGTCAGAGTTTCCAGCTATAACTTCATCGCTAATGTTCATACCATTTTGAACTTCTTTAAGTTCTACATCCAATCCTACATTATCGTAATAACCTAACTCTTTTGCTGCATAAAAGCCAGCAAACTCAAATTGATGTTTCCACTCAAACTGTACAGATACTTTTTGATTTGCAGATAAAAGTAAAGAGAAAAAGAACAGTAATAAAAGTTGTTTCATATATTTTTTCCTTATCGTTTTAAATTATATCAGATTTCTAATATATCTTCGTTATAATGTTTGAAATATATAATGGACATGTATGAAAAAGAGTAATGAGAGTAGACAATATAATCGACTAATCGCTGATGAAACGATAGAAGATTACTCTTTACGCTATGCACCAAAATCATTTAGAAAGTGGTCAGAATTACTCATCGCAAATACTGCTATGGGAAGTATCTCCTTTTTAGCATTGGAAGCAATTGGTGCGACTATTGCAATGCATTATGGGTTTACTACTGCTTTTTGGGCAATTTTCACAGCTTCAATGATTATATTTTTTACAGCGATTCCTATTAGTTATTATGCTGCTAGATACAATATTGACATAGATCTTATCACAAGAAGTGCAGGTTTTGGTTATGTCGGTTCTACATTTACTTCTTTAATTTATGCTTCCTTTAGTTTTATATTTTTTGCATTAGAAGCTGCTATTATGGCACAGGCATTAGAAGTCTATTTCGCTCTTCCTCTTGCATGGGGTTATCTATTGAGTTCTTTACTTATTATTCCTTTAGTCTTTTATGGGATAACTTTGATAAATAAACTTCAGTTATGGACACAACCTATTTGGCTTATAATGATGATAGTTCCATTTGTAGCAGTTCTTATAAAAGAGCCAGAGGCAATGAATACTTTTACATCATTTTCTGGAAGTATCTCTTTAAGTAATGAGTTTAACATCTATTATTTTGGTATGGCAGTTGGAATTTCTCTCTCTTTAATAGCTCAGATAGGGGAGCAAGTAGATTATTTACGTTTTATGCCCCCTTTAACAGATAAAAATCGTTTGAAGTGGTGGAGTTCGATGCTTATCTCTGGTCCTGGATGGATTATACTAGGATTTATGAAGCAGATAGGTGGAATTTTTTTAGCATCTATAGTGTTACTCTCTGGACTGAGTGTTAGTGAGGCTAAAACGCCAATAGAGATGTATAATATCGCCTATCAGTATCTCTTTGACAATCCTAACTATGCTATTATCGCAGCAACTCTGTTTGTGATAGTCTCGCAGGTAAAAATAAATGTAACAAATGCTTATGCAGGCTCTTTAGCTTGGTCTAACTTTTTTTCTCGTGTAACTCACTCTCATCCTGGTCGTGTTGTTTGGATGCTTTTTAACATAGGTATTGCTCTTCTTCTTATGGAATTAGGGCTCTTTGATGTTTTAGAAAAAGTACTAGGGCTCTACTCTAATGTAGCTATTGCATGGATCGGGGCTATCTTTGCAGATCTAGTTATAAATAAACCTTTGGGATTATCTCCTAAAATAGTAGAGTTTAAACGTGCTTATCTTTACAATATAAATCCAGTTGGTGTTGGAAGTATGGGGATCGCATCGCTTGTTTCTGTTATAGCATTTATGGGGTTCTTTGGTGAGATGGCTCAGAGTTATTCAGCGATAATGGCTATGGTGATTGCTATTGTTTTATCTCCTATTATAGCCATACTAACAGATGGAAAATACTATATTGCAAGAGAGAAAGAGAAATCTCTTTTAGATAAAAGTCATGCAGTATGTGCTACATGTAATCATGAGTATGAGATAGAAGATATGGCATTTTGTCCTCTTCATAACTCAAATATATGCTCTTTATGTTGCTCATTAGACTCTCTTTGTCATGATATGTGTAAGCAGGAGAGTGAGCATAGTTTAAGGAACTCCATCGCTAAAAAAGTGAGTGCAATCTTTGCAAATAAGATTTCAAATAAAATGAGCTTAAGAGTTTTTGATTTTATTGTTATATCTTCAGGGCTTCTATTAACTATCGGTATTATGGGCTGGATGGCATACTCTATGCAGATTGAAAAAGTTCCTTTAGAGTATAGAAGTGTCTTTATAGATACCCTTTTTAACTACTCGTTAGTGGTAGGAATACTTATAAGTATAATCTCATGGTGGATTTTACTTCTTCAAGAGAGTCGTAAACGTGCAGAAGAGGAGTTAGCACTTCAAAACAATAATTTAGAAAATGAAATTTATGTTCGTCGAGTTGCAGAGGAAAAAGCAGAAGAAGCTACAGTTGCTAAAAGCCAGTTTTTAGCAAATATGTCTCATGAAATTCGAACGCCAATGCATGGAATAATAGGAATGTCCCATTTAGCTTTGATGACAGATCTTACACAAAAACAAGAGCATTACATTCAAAAAATTGATGAGAGCGCAAAAAATTTATTAGGGATTATTAACAATATTTTAGATTTTTCTAAAATTGAAGCAGGAAAACTTACACTTGAAAAAGTAGACTTTAATCTAAGAGATCTTTTAGATGATAGCATTAACTTATTAGCTTTAAAGGCTGATGAAAAAGATTTGAAAATCACCTTACATTATGAAAAGAATGAAGCAGAGTTTTTTTATGGAGACTCCTTACGTTTAGGTCAAATTTTTACAAATTTACTTTCAAATGCAGTAAAGTTTACAGAGCATGGAGAGGTGAGCATTAGTATAAAAAGAGTCTCCAAAGATAGGTTTAAATTCTGTTTTAGAGATAGCGGTATAGGTATAGATAGTGATGTGATACCAACACTTTTTGACTCCTTTAATCAAGCAGATACAAGTACTACACGTAAGTATGGTGGTACTGGGCTTGGACTTAGTATTGTGAAGCAGTTAGTTGAAGCTATGAATGGAATCATAAGTGTCAAGAGTGAACTTTTAACAGGAAGTGAGTTTATTTTTGAGATTGATCTTATTGAAGTTCCATCAGGATCGTTATCTCAAAAAAATAGAGATGATGAAGGTAAAAGAGTTTTAGAGTATGAGATGAGTTCTTTAAAGGGGAGTAAGATTTTATTTGTAGAAGATAATGAAATGAATCAAGAGATTATACTTACATTATTAGAACCCTATGAGTTAGATATAGAGGTTGCTGCAAATGGTTATGAAGCAAATGAACTTTTTTCTCCTCAAAAATATGAGTTGATTTTAATGGATATTCAGATGCCAATAATGGATGGGTATGAAGCAACAAAATTGATACGTGAAGTTGATACTCAGATCCCAATTATAGCACTTAGTGCAAATGCAATGATTGAAGATGTGAAAAAAACATTAGAAGTAGGAATGAACGAGCATTTAAACAAACCAGTTGAAGTAGAAAAATTATTTAAGGTACTTCTTCGTTTTATTAGTAAAAAAAGAGAGAAAGTAGATATTAAGAAAGAGAATACTCAGCTCACTTTATTGACAGAATTTAAGACGTTAGATAAACAAAGAGCTTTGAAAAATTTAGCATATAATGAACAATTATATAAAAAGATATTAAAAGATTTTTACATAAAATATAGTGAATGTAAATATGATAATTTAGATGATTCTCAATTTAAAATTTATATACATACGATTACAGGATTAAGTGCGACTATAGGAGCATTTGGCCTTCATAAAATAGCAAAAGAGATAGATAACTCTTTAGATAGAAGTTTGTTAATTGATTTTACAATAGAATTACAGAATGTTTTATCTGACTTAGAGAGTATTGATAAAGAAAAAGTTAATTTAAAACAGATGCAGATCAGTAAAGATAAAATGGATGAGTTGTTTTTTCAATTAGAAAAAGCATTACTATCAAAGCAACCAAGAAAATGTATACCAATTATAGAAGAGATAAATAAATATCTTTTAGAAAAAAAAGATAGAGAAATTTTTGAAAAAGTAAAATTATTTTTGAAAAAATACAACTTTAAAAAAGCATTAGAGTTAGTGCAGGGGTTAATAAATGAATAGAAAAAAAACAATTTTAATAGTAGACGATACAGAAACAAATATAGATATTTTATTAGAAATTTTAGATGATGAGTATGATATATTAGTCTCCCTAGATGGAAGAGGTGCTTTAGAAATTGTAGAAGAAGAGAGTGTTGATTTGATTCTTTTAGACATTATGATGCCAGAGATGGATGGTTATGAAGTCGCATCAATATTAAAGTCACAAGAGAGTACGAAAGATATTCCAGTTGTTTTTATCACTGCAAAGACAGATGAAGATTCGATAGAGAAAGCCTATGAATCGGGAGGTATAGATTATATAACTAAACCTTTTAAACCTCGTGAACTAACAGCTAGAGTGAGAACACAGATAAAACTTAAAGATTTAATGGATCATCTGGAGTATATAGCATCATATGATTCAATGACAGGAATATATAATAGAAGAAAGTTTTTTGAACTAGCAGAAAAAGAGTTTAAAGAGAGAGCCGAAAACTTGTTTGGGGTTATGATAGATATTGACAAGTTTAAAGATGTCAATGATAAATATGGTCACCCTCTAGGCGATAAAGTTATAAAAGCTGTTACAGGGGTAATAAGTAAAGAGGTCTCTAGATCAAGTATATTTGGAAGAATAGGTGGTGAAGAGTTCGCGATAGTTTGTCATGCTCCTTCAAGAGAAAGTATACTTGAACGTTTAGAAAAAATCCGTTTAGCTGTATCTAACTTAGAAATAAAGAGTGAGGATGGTACTCTAGTTAGATGTACAATTAGTGAAGGGTTTTCTGAAAATAATAGTAGTATAAAAAATTTAGACAATCTACTAAAAGAGGCGGATATAGCACTTTATGAGGCTAAAGGTACAGGGCGTAATAAGGTGATATTTAGATAACTAAGAGTAGAATTGTTCTATAAACATACAGGAGTCTTAAATGGCAAAAAAATCAAAAAAAGAAGAGTCTAAAGAAGAAGTTAAACTTGCTAAAAAGTTAGCAAAAAAAGCTGAAAAAAAGAAAGAGAAAAAGAAAAAAGCTAAGAAAAAGAAAGCAAAAAAAGAAGAACAGAAAAAATTAAAAGCAAAACTTCTTAAAAAAGAGAAAGAGAAGAAAAAAGCAAAAAAGAAAAAAAAGATAAGAGCTTCTAAAAAAGATTAGTAATACATCAAGGCATTTTGCCTTGATCTTCAAGAACACTTCCCCCTAAATAACCTATATTTTATACTTATTGTTGTAAAATTATGTACTTAATTATTGGAGTATATATGAAGAAAAAAGAGCTAGATAAAACACCCGCAAGGCTAGACTTTTTACAAAGTTTAACAGGTTTAATACTTGCTGTTTTTATAATGGGGCATATTCTTTTTGAAGCTTCAATTCTTCTCTCAAATGAGATGATGTACAGAGTGACTATTATGTTTGAAGGTTACTACTTTTTTGGAGAGCAGTATCCTGGAATAATCTCTTTTTTAGCTGCTGCGATAGGTACTATTTTTATTCTTCATGCGGGTATTGCCATTCGAAAATTTCCATCTTCATACAGAGACTATAAAATTATCACAGAACATACAAAGCAAATGAAACATGAAGACTCTTACCTCTGGATGGTTCAGGTGATCACTGGATTTATGATGTTTTTTATCGGAAGTGTGCATCTCTACATCATGATGACTCAGCCTGAAAACATTGGCCCATTTGCGAGTTCTAGTAGAGTAGTAGATCAGTTTATGGGACCTCTTTACTTTATGCTTCTTATCTCTGTTGTCTCTCATGCCTTCATCGGTCTTTATCGTTTAGCTCTTAAATGGGGCTTTGGTGAGGGGAAAAATACAAAAGTATCTCGTAAGCGTTTTAAATTTCTTATGAATTTTATGATAACACTTTACATCCTTGTAGGCTTAAGCTCTTTAGTAAAATACACTTATATAGGTTTTACACATGACTTTAGTGATCATGTAAAGTACAAGTCTCAAACAATAATAATGGAGCAACATTAATGAAGGTAATATATACAGATGTCTTAATCATTGGTGGAGGTCTTGCTGGTCTTCGTGTGGCAACTGGCGTTAAAGAGCGAGGGCATGATGCTGTAGTTTTAACACTTGTTCCACCTAAACGCTCACACTCCTCTGCTGCTCAGGGTGGTATGCAAGCTTCACTAGCAAACTCAAAAATGGGTGAGGGTGACAATGAGGATGTGCACTTTTCTGACACCATAAAAGGGAGTGACTGGGGTGCTGATCAAGTAGTTGCTCGTATGTTTACTCATTGTGCTCCAAAAGCCATAAGAGAGCTAGCTCACTGGGGTGTGCCTTGGACTCGTGTGAAACGGGGAGATAGAACGGCCATTATAAACGCCAAAAAAGTAACTATTAGTGAGAAAGATGAGGCTCATGGGCTCATAACTGCTCGTGATTTTGGTGGAACTAAAAAGTGGAGAACGTGTTATACCTCTGATGGAACAGGTCACTCGATGCTCTATGCTATGGATAACAAGGCACATGAAGATAAGGTAGAGATACATGAGCGTTTAGAAGCTATAAGTCTTATCCATGAGAATGGTCGCTGTTATGGAGCTGTGGCTAGAAACCTGATGAGTGGTGAGTTAGTCGCTTATGTAAGTAAGGCTACAACTATAGCTACTGGTGGTTACGGTCGCATATATAGTGTTTCAACAAACGCCATTATCTGTCAAGGAATAGGGCAGGCTATAGCCCTTGAAACGGGTGTAGCAACTTTAGGAAATATGGAAGCTATACAGTTTCATCCAACGGCTATAGTTCCTGTAGGAATTTTGACAACTGAAGGGTGTCGCGGTGATGGTGGACTTCTTTTAGATAAGGATGGTTACCGTTTTATGCCAGACTATGAGCCAGATAAAAAAGAGCTAGCTTCTCGTGATGTTGTGAGTCGTAGAATGACTGAGCATATGCGAAAAGGTAAGGGAGTAAAGTCTCGTTATGGAGACCACTTATGGCTAGACATCACTATACTAGGTCGTGAGCATATTGAGAAGAACTTACGAGAAGTAAAAGAGATATGTGAGAACTTTTTAGGGATAGACCCAGCCGAAGAGTGGATACCAGTTCGTCCAACACAGCACTACTCAATGGGTGGAATCCGTACGAAATATACTGGAGAGTCTCAAACACTCAAAGGTCTATACTCTTGTGGTGAGGCAGCTTGTTGGGATATGCACGGTTTTAATCGTTTGGGTGGAAACTCTGTAAGTGAGACTGTGGTTGCTGGAATGTTAGTGGCTGAGTATATCAGTGACTTTTTAGAGAGTGCCGAGTCTCATCTTACTATTCATACTGCAAATGTTGAGAAGTTTGTACAGATAGAACAGGATAAAATAGATGCTCTTTTATCAAAAGATGAGGGTGAGGATGCTTATATTCTTCGTCGTCGTATGGAAGAGATAATGATGGAAGATGTGGGGATTTTTAGAAATGGAGATGACCTTCAAAAAGCAGTAGATGAGCTCAAAGAGTTACACCAACGAGCTAAAAATATCTCTGTATTTCGCTCAAAATCTCCTGCAGCAAATCCAGCATTAGTCAATGCTTATAGAACACAAAAGATGATAAAAGTAGCATTAACTGTGGCTCTCGGAGCACTTCTAAGAACAGAGAGCCGTGGGGCACACTCACGAGAGGATTATCCTGAGAGAGATGATGCAAACTGGCTCAAAAGAAGTATCACTTCGTGGCCAAATGAAGAGGATGATATGCCTACTATGAGTTATGAGGAGATACCTATCGGTGAGATGGAGATACCTCCTGGTTTTCGTGGATATGGAAAAGATTTAACTCTTCACAATGAGCAAACGCCAATCCGCCAATCAGCAGTAGATGCCATCAAAAAAGAGTTAGAGTCTCAGGGTAAAGATAGATTTGAGATTCAAAATGCGATGATGCCTTTTAGAGATAAACTCCCTAAAAAGTATCAGGGTATAAATGAGAGACTAGGAGAAAATGTATGAGTCAAGAAGAGAAAAAACCACGAATTTTAAAGATAGGTATTCTTCGTTTTGATCCACATGACCCTGAGGATTTTCCACATATGGAGACTTTTGAGGTTGAAGAGGCTATAGGGATGACACTTTTTGTAGCACTCAACGAGATACGAGAGCATCATGATAACTCTTTGAAGTTTGACTTTGTATGTCGTGCAGGTATCTGTGGCTCATGCTCTATGCTTGTAAATGGTAAGCCAACACTCGCTTGTAGAACTTTGACAAAAAAATTGGATGCAAATATCACACTAGCACCTCTCCCTCTCTTTGAACTCATAGGAGACCTCTCTATCTACACAGGAAAGTGGATGAGAGGACTCAATGAGCGTTTAGAGACTTGGATACATGATAAGTCAAATGAGCTTCAAGTAGACAGACTAGAAGAGCGAATGGAACCAGAGTTGGCTGATGAAATCTACGAGCTTGACCGTTGTGTTGAGTGTGGTTGCTGTGTGGCTGGGTGTGGGACTATTCAGATGAGAGAGAAGTTTGTGGGAGCCGTTGGACTTAACAAGGTCGCTCGTTATCATCTTGATCCTCGTGATAAGCGAACAGATGATGATTATTACGAGATGATTGGGAATGAAGATGGTGTTTTTGGATGTATGACTCTTCTTGGATGTGAAGATGTTTGTCCCAAAGATTTACCTTTACAGAGTAAAATTGCATATTTACGTCGTATGATGTTGAAAAATGCACTATAATTACAAATAATGATTTATAAAATAGAAGGGAAGTAGAAAATGTCAATAGCAGAAATAGAGATTAAAAAGTTTGAAAATGGTAACTGTGCCGAAAATAAAGTATTTTACCAAGCAATGGAAGAGGTTATCTACTCAATAGCACCACTTTTAGAATCAGACTCTAAGTATCAAGAACATGCGATATTAGAACGTCTTGTTGTTCCAGATAGAGTTATAAAGTTTAAAGTAACTTGGCTAGATGATAACAATAACATTCAAGTAAATACTGGTTTCCGTGTGCAGTTTAACAATGCACTTGGGCCATATAAAGGTGGGCTTCGTTTTCATCCAACTGTTAATGAAGGTATTTTAAAATTCCTAGGATTTGAGCAGATTCTTAAAAATGCACTTACAGGTCTGCCTATCGGTGGTGGTAAAGGTGGTAGTGATTTTGACCCTAAAGGGAAATCAGACTTTGAAGTTATGAAATTCTGTTCGGCGTTTATGACAGAACTACATAAATATATCGGTCCACGTATTGATGTTCCTGCTGGAGATATTGGTGTTGGTGGTCGTGAGATTGGATACCTTTTTGGAGAGTATAAAAAAATCACTTCATCTTTTGAGGGTGTTTTAACTGGTAAACCATTTTTCTTTGGTGGATCACTTATGCGTCCTGAAGCTACTGGATATGGTGCAGTTTATTTTACTGAGACACTTCTTGAAATAGAAGGAAAAGAGCCATTAGAAGGTAAAATCTGTACTGTAAGTGGAGCAGGTAATGTAGCACTTCATGCTATAGAAAAACTACAACAGATAGGTGCTATTCCTGTAACTTGTACTGATTCAAAGGGTACGATTTATGATGCTAGAGGTGTTGATTTAGATCTTCTAAAAGATATTAAACTGAATCGCCGTGCTTCATTAAAAGAGTATATAGAGAGTCATCCTGAAGCGAAATATATTCCTGTAGAGGAGTATCCAGAGGGTGCTCATGCAGTTTGGGATATTCCATGTTATGCAGCTTTTCCTTGTGCAACACAAAATGAACTTACAGATGTAGATGCTCAAAACCTAATTGTAAATGGCGTTGTGAGTGTAACAGAGGGTGCAAATATGCCATCAACTCCAAAAGCTATTAATGACTTTTTATCTCATAAAATCTGTTTTGCTCCTGCAAAAGCTGCCAATGCTGGTGGTGTAGCTGTTAGTGAGTTTGAAATGGCTCAAAATGCTTCTATGGGTAGATGGAGTTTTGAAAAAGTTGATGAAAAACTCAAACTTACTATGCAACAGATTGCAAAACGTGTAGCTTTAACTGCTAAAGATTATGGTGTTGAGGGGAACTATGTAGATGGTGCAAACATCGCTAGTTTCAAAAAAGTAGCAGATGCAATGATTGCTGAGGGTATCTAATAGTTTATTAGATTAACTCTCTTCATAAACTACTATAGTTCCTGCAAGGAGGTCATGAAGACCTCTCTTGTCTCTTCTAAATGCCACCATAATAAACCCAATTAGAAATGCAAATGTTGAAGCGATATAACCAAATGAGCGTGTAATAGCTTGTGTATTTGTTATATCTTGAAATGTTGAAGCATCTACTATCTTAATGTGAACAAATTTTTTTCCAGGTGTAGCGCCACGCCAACGTTTCCAAAATAGAAGAGTGACTAAAAGCACAGCTATTTCAAAGGTAAATTCCCATTTAAGTGATGTTTGTGGCTGTTTATCTAGTGCATGAGCATTGCCACTCATAGCCATTTGAATATTTTGTTGATACTGTGAAAAGTCAAACCAGTTGCCATCACTTAAGAAGTAAATGATAATACCAACAGGAAGAGCAAGAAAGAGAGTGTCTAAGAGTGAAGCAAGAAAGCGAATCCAAAATCCTGCATATCTTACTTCTTTTTGATTTGTACTCATAAAATTCTGCCTCTGCTAAGAGGCAAGCTTTAGTCGCCACAGCGGCGCAAGCGAAAGAGAAGGGACGAGTTCCTTCTCTGGACTATACATGGTAATTTGGAGCTTCTTGAGTGATGATAACATCATGAACATGAGACTCTTTAAGACCAGCAGATGTAATCTCTACAAACTCAGCCTTATCCCAGTACATCTCAATAGTTTCACTACCACAGTAACCCATAGATGCACGAAGTCCACCCATCATTTGGTGAACAATTCCAGCGATAGAACCACGGAATGGAACACGACCCTCAATTCCCTCTGGAACAAGTTTATCAGATGCAGTTCCCTCTTGGAAATATCTATCAGTTGAACCTTTTTGCATAGCACCTATAGAACCCATACCACGGTATGATTTATATTGACGCCCTTGGAACATAATAGTTTCACCAGGAGACTCTTCTGTACCTGCAAGAAGTGAACCAGCCATAACACATGATGCACCAACAGCAAGAGCTTTTGAGATGTCTCCAGAGTACTTAATCCCACCATCAGCGATAACAGGAACACCGTGAGGACGAGCAGCTTCAGCACACTCATCAATAGCTGAAATTTGTGGAACACCAACACCTGCAACAATTCTTGTAGTACAGATTGAACCAGGTCCGATTCCTACTTTAACAGCATCTGCCCCTGCTTCTATAAGAGCAAGAGTAGCTTCAGCAGTAGCAATGTTTCCAGCGATGATATCTACTTCCATACTCTCTTTGATTTTCTTAACAGTATCTAAGATACCTTTTGAGTGACCATGAGCAGAGTCAAGAACTAAAACATCAACACCTGCATCAACAAGAGCCTTAGCACGATCATATTGACCAACACCAATAGCAGCACCAACAACTAAACGCCCAAAAGCATCTTTGTTTGAGTTTGGATACTCAATACGTTTTTTGATATCTTTAATAGTAACAAGACCTTTTAAGAAACCTTCTTCATCAATGATAGGAAGTTTTTCTATCTTGTTTTTATGCATAATATCACCAGCATCATCAAGGCTTATACCTTTCGTAGCTGTGATAAGAGGCATAGGAGTCATTGCTTCAGATGCAAGTTTACGCATATCTTTTTCAAAACGCATATCACGATTTGTTAAAATACCTAAAAGTTTATTGTGACCATCTACAACAGGAACACCAGAGATCTTATACTCACTCATAAGAACTTCAGCATCTGCCAAAGTAGCATCAGGGTGTACAAAAATTGGGTCAATGATGATTCCACTTTCTGATTTCTTAACTTTTACAACTTGTTTGCATTGAGTTTCAATGTCCATATTTTTATGGATGATACCGATTCCACCTAATCTAGCCATTGCTATAGCCGCTCTGTGTTCAGTAACTGTATCCATAGCTGCTGAAACCATTGGAATTTTAAGCTTAATGTTACGAGTAAGTTTAGTTTCTAATGATACCTCTTTTGGTAATACTTCAGAATATTGTGGGACTAATAATACATCTTCAAATGTTAGTGCTCGTTTACGAATTCTCATGGGGTTCCTTTTAAAAGTGGTATCTTATATATAACCGTATATATAATAATTTCGCGATTATATCTATTTTCTTGTTAAAAGGAGGTAAAAGTATCTATTTAAAGATACATAAATTGAGAAAGTAGAATTATTATCACTACTAAGCTAAAAGGAAAGAGGTGAGACTTAAAGACCCATGGCTGAATACCAAAAAGTTTTTGGTTTATACCACGAAAACCTAGCCATAAACCTAAGAATGCTTTCATACTAAGCATGATCTGAAAACTACTCATTCCATCTTTTCCAATCTCACCAAAGACATTCATAAATAGGTATGATCCAGTTGCAACTGCAACCATTAGAGCATAAGGTACAACTTTACGAACATGAATCATTATCGCTTCACGAGCTTTTGTTTGTTCCTCTTGTGTAAGAGTCTCTTTCATCTTAGAGAGAAAAAGTATGTCAACAAAAAGAAAGCCTCCATAAATAAATACGGAGAATATATGAATAGTGTGAATAAGAGTATAAAGCATCTGTTAATTACTTAGTATAGTTTACAGCTTTTTCAAGGCTCAAAGAACCATCAAAAAGAGTCTGCTCTTGATAAGCATTTGCTATAAGCTGAAGACCAACAGGCATTCCTTCTGCATTTTTCATAATAGGAAGAGAGAGGGCAGGGAGACCAGCAAGGTTTACACTAATAGTATAAATATCACTTAGGTACATATCCATAGGATTCTCCATCTCACCTATCTTTGGAGCTACAGTAGGTGCAACTGGGGAGAGAATCAAGTCAACATCTGCAAAGATTTTATTGTACTCATCTTTAATGATATGACGAGTCTTCTGTGCTTTTACATAGTATGCCTCATAGTAACCACTAGAGAGTACAAAGTTTCCAAGCATAATTCGGCGTTTAACTTCATCTCCAAAACCTTCACTACGAGTTTTGATAAAAGTCTCTTCAAGATTTTTTCCCTCAACACGGTTTCCATAACGGATGCCATCATAACGAGCAAGATTTGTAGTCGCTTCAGCAGTTGCAGTAATGTAGTAAGCTGATATGTCAAACTTAGCATCCATCATCTCTTTTTCTACTATAGTGTGACCAGCAGATTTAAGAGCCTCTATCGCTTTTTCATAAGCATCTTTAACATCTTGACTCGCATCATTTAAGTACTTTGGTAAAACAGCGATAGTAAGTTTTCTCTGGGCATTTAGGTTTGGAGTTACTTTGTCATCCATACCAGCGTTTGTAGAGTCTTTTTCACATGAACCACTAATGATGTCATACAAAATAGCTGCATCTTCTACATTTTGTGTCATAGGTCCTATTTGATCTAGACTAGAGGCATAAGCACCTAAACCGTAACGAGATACACGACCATATGTAGGTTTCATTCCTACTATCCCACAATAAGCAGCAGGCTGACGGATACTACCACCTGTATCACTTCCTAGAGCCGCAATAGCAAGACCAGCACCAACAGCAGCAGCACTTCCACCAGAACTTCCACCTGGTACTCTCTCCGGGTTAATAGGGTTTAGGGTTGCACCATAGA
>Ga0256826_1000527_pt1 | contig 23196 bp, 22 predicted proteins | sample CV79metaG_FD_185975 | JGI IMG/M metagenome (GOLD analysis project Ga0256826, IMG submission 185975) | Hydrothermal vent microbial communities from East Pacific Rise, Pacific Ocean - CV79 | ecosystem: Environmental > Aquatic > Marine > Hydrothermal vents | place: Pacific Ocean: East Pacific Rise...
GAAGCTGAGAATAAAGCTATATTTATAAGCATAGGTTACTCATCTTGTCATTGGTGTCATGTTATGCAAGAGACAGTTTTTGAGAACAAAGAATGTGCAGATATTTTAAATGAACATTTTATATCTATAAAAGTAGACCGTGAAGAAAGACCAGATATAGATAAGCATTACCAAGAGATACACATGTTACTAAACCGTCGTGCTGGTGGTTGGCCAACATCTATCTTTTGTACACCACAAAATAAACCATTTTTTGCAGGAACATACATAGCACCTGAATCACAGGAAGGTTCTATTGAAGGGATAGGGTTTAAAGAATTAACTCGTCTTATTGGTGATAAAATCTCATCAAATGATGAACAAATATACAAAAATGCAGATGAAGTTCAAGGTTTTTTAAATCATGAAGAACATCCAACACAAGCAACTGTTTTAAAAGAAAATTTTACGAAAAACTTCATGCTTCAAGTAAAAAATAACTACCAAACAAGAGATGGTGGTTTTTCAGTTGCACCAAAATTTCCACATGCTTCAACTCTTGGTACTCTTTTAACTATAGATAAATTATATGATGATAAATCAGCAAAAGCTATGATTGAGCATACATTAAAAAGTATGTCAAAAGGTGGTATATATGATTTAGTAGATGGTGGTTTTCATCGTTACAGTGTAGATAATGAGTGGATAGTTCCACATTTTGAAAAAATGCTTTATGATAATGCCCTACTTTGTGAAGTTTATACAAATGCTTATCTTAAATATAATAATGAAGCATATCTACTCATTGCTAAAGAGATAGCTGATTTTTGGCATAACTTCATGAGCGAAGATAATCTATTTTATTCTGCAAGTGATGCAGATAGTGAGGGAGTAGAGGGTACTTATTTTATATATACTTACTCAGAAGTTTATGATATTTTAGAAAAAAATAATTATACAGACATTGAGAACATACTAAAACAATTAAGTGTAACAAAAGATGGAAACTTTGATGGTAAAAATATTATAAGATTTGAAGATGCAAAAAGAATTGATAATTTTGAAAATATAAAAATACTACTATCAAAACTAAGAGCATCAAGAGAGTACCCATTTATAGATAAAAAAGTTCAAACATCTTGGTCAAGTATGATGATTAAATCTCTATTTATACTTGGAAATATAGATAAAAAATATAAACAAAGAGCTGTAAAAAGTTTGGATGCACTACTTGATAGTATGTATATAGATTCTAAACTTTACCACTCAACACTCATACACAAGACTCCAAAAGTTGAAGCATTTTTAGAAGATTATGCCTACCTTTGTGTAGCACTTATAACATCTTTCAACTCAACTCAAGATGAACTTTATCTCATAAAAGCTCAACATTTCGCAAATACTGCTCTTGAGAAATTTTACAAAAATGGAACTTGGAAATTTAGTACTGGTGAGTTTGAAACAAAAGAGGAAATTTCTGATAATACTTACATTAGTTCTATAAGTATAATGATTGATGCCCTTATATCTTTAAGTACACTCATTGAAGATGATAAGTATGAACATTTTGCTTTTAAAACACTAGAATATAATTCACATGAGCTTGGAAGAAGACCTGTTTTATACCCATATATGTTAAAACAAATGCTTAGACATTTAAAAGGTGATAGAGTTATAAAATCAAATCTAAAAAATCTTACAAATAACACTTTTAAATTAAGCCAACTTAACTATCCATTTATTCAAAAAAAAGCTACAGATGATGAAGGATACATGATTTGTGGAGCTAAAAGTTGTTTTGCAAATACTGATAATATAAATAACATAAATGATATAATCACAAAAACTTTTTAAAGGATAAAAATGAAAAAAACAATTTTAATTTTACTAATAACTCTTGGATTAGCAAGTGTATTTTCTGGTTGTGAAAAAAATGACTATCAACACCCAGGTTATCGTTCAACTCATAAATAAGGTAACTTATGAATACTATGAAACTAGGCGTAAATATAGATCATGTAGCAGTCCTTCGTGAAGCAAGACGTGTAAATGACCCAGATATACTAAATGCACTAAATGTTGCGTGTGCATCTGGAGCTGACCAAATCACTATTCATCTAAGAGAAGATAGAAGACATATTCAAGATATTGATGCTAAAAATATCATGATGCACTCAGCACTTCCAGTTAACTTAGAATGCTCTATAAATAAAGAGATTTTAAATATAGTAAGTGAGTTAAAACCCCATCGTGCAACACTTGTTCCTGAAAAACGTGAAGAGGTTACAACAGAGGGTGGGCTTGATGTTTTTACTTATGAAGATGAAATATCTTACGCTATAGAGCAACTTCATGACGCTATTATCCCTGTATCACTTTTTGTAGATCCTAGCATAGAGGCTATGGAAAAATCAAAAGAGTTAGGTGCTGAGATGGTTGAGCTTCATACTGGTCTTTTTGCAAATCTTTTTGCAATGCTAAACTCATCACTACCACATTCAAACCACTCTGTAAAAGAGTTAGAACTTCCACGCTATGAACTTCAAAGCAGACTTGAGAAATCACTACAAGAGATTCAAAATACTGCAAGACATGCTAAAAAAATAGGACTTGAAGTAGCAGCAGGACATGGACTAAACTACCATAATATTTCATATATGATGGATATAGATGAGATAACTGAGTTAAATATTGGTCAAAGTATCATTGCTAGAAGTGTATTTTCAGGTTTAGCCGATGCTGTTAAAGAGATGAAAAAACTAACTACAAGATGAGTAAAACAAAAGTAGCTATAAGTATAGGTGACTTAAACGGTGTTGGTGTAGAAATAGCACTAAAAGCTCATGAAGAGATTAAAAATATTTGTGAGCCTCTATATTGCATAAATAACTATATGTTAAATCAAGCAACAAAACTTTTAAATATAAATATACCAAAAGATTTCAACACCTTAGATGTTGATGGTGAGTTTGATATTAAAACTGGTGAGGTTTGTGCAAAATCTGGAAAATACTCCTATGACTCTTTTATGAGTGCCATAAAAGCCTGTGAAAACAAAGTTGCTGATGCAGTTGTAACTATGCCAATCCATAAAGAAGCTTGGATGTTAGCAGGATTAAACTACAAAGGTCATACAGACTTACTTCGTAAACACTTTAACAAAGATGCTATTATGATGCTTGGATGTGAGGAGATGTTTGTAGCATTATATACTGAACATATACCATTAAAAGATGTAGCCACAACAATTAAATATGAAAAGTTAAAACAGTTTTTTTTAGATTTTCATAACTCTATTGGTAATAAAAAAGTTGGTGTTTTAGGTTTAAATCCTCATGCTGGGGATAATGGTGTTTTAGGTGATGAAGAAACTATCATAAATAAGGCTGTCAAAAGTGCTAATGATGAACTTGGCTTTGAGATGTTCTCAAAACCATTAGTCCCAGATATAGCCTTTACACCTCATGTAAGAAAAAATTACAAATATTTTATAGCTATGTATCATGACCAAGGATTAGCACCACTAAAAGCTCTTTACTTTGATGAGAGTATAAATATATCTCTAAATTTACCAATTATTAGAACTTCTGTTGATCATGGAACTGCTTTTGATATTGCCTATAAAGGTAAAGCTAAAACTCTTAGTTACATAAATGCAATTAAGAGCGCTATTAACTTTTTAAAAGCTTAATATTTTAACTATTTATTAAACTTTTTAGCATTAACATCAGCTAAAATAATTACAGCACTTGCATCAAGTTCTTTTGCAAGTTCACTAGTTTGAGTCACAACCTCTAAAGATTTTTGAGTATTGTCATTCATAGCATCTATAAAGACATTAAATTCATTTAATTTATCTGCTTGTATTTCTAGGTCTTGTACGATTCCAGAAATAGATTGAACAAGAGTATTTACACTTATATTTATTTCTGAAAGTGATTTTTGAGTACGCTCTGCAAGTTTACGAACTTCATCAGCAACAACTGCAAAACCTCTACCATGTTCACCTGCACGAGCTGCTTCAATAGCAGCATTTAACGCAAGTAAATTTGTTTGATCTGCAATATCACCAATAACAGTAATAACATTTTTAATATCTTCAGATTGACTACCAACTTCAGATGCTTGAGAAACCATATCAGAAAGACTAGAAGTTATTTCAGCTGTTGCCTCAGAAGTTTCTTGTGTACTTTTTGATTGTTCATTAGTAACAATCATCAACTCTGAAACAAACTCATTTAAAGAATTTGACTTATCTCTAAAATCATTAGCATCGTTTGAATTTTTAACAAGCATACTAGATATATCTTCACCAAGTTGATAAATCATATCATCTATCTTAGAATCACAATCTGGACAACCTGCTGTAAAATCCATATTTGTATATGAAGTTAAACTTTTTTCTATACTTGTCATATCTTTACCAACAGATTTTTCCAAGCTTTCAAGCATTTTATTAAATTCACTTTTTAGTTCACTAAGCATTGGGTTTATTGTTTCTATGGTAATTCGTTTGCTAATATCACCATTTGAGATGGACTCAGTTACAGAAGCAACATTTGCCAATACTTTGGCATCATCATCAATATGATTTTTAATTCTTTTAATATTTTTATTTACATCTGCTGCCATTTGACCTATTTCATCTTGATTATCATCATTAAGAAATTCTACATTATCATTATTGTTAGTAATAAAATCAAAGAAATTATTTAAACCTTTTGAAAATACATTTAATTCTTTAACAACATATTTATTTATTACAAAAAATAGCATAATAAATGTAATAATTTCAAGTAAAAATATCCAAGCAACCGTTATCTTAATAACATTATTTGAAGATTCTATCTGCTCTTCAATAGGTATAATAACTTCTAAAACACCACGAACATCACCAAGCTTCCAATCATTTTTAGGAGTATCTGCTCTTGAGTTATGACAATTTACACAAGCATCTGCAACCATATAATCAGGTATTGCTACACGAACAACTTCTTTTGAATCTATTATTTGTGTTCTTGAGAATGCTTTTGTTGCACCACCTTCAAAATTTGCTAAAGCTTCTTTACCAAAAGTATCAAGTGTTCTAGAAGCACGATTTGGAAATGGATAATTACTATAAAGTTTTAATTTTAAACCTGATTTAGTATTTGAGATGATTTTACTTAAATCATGCAACATTGTAGCAGGGAGAGGAATAGTATCTATTTTATTTGCATGATCAAAGTTAATTTTCATAGCATGAGCTTTTTTAACTGGTACAACAACTTTTTTTGTATAGTAGGCACGTATTTTTTTATATTGTTCTACTGTATTGATACCAGCCTTGATGCTTTGTTCCACCATATTAGCTTCATTTATACGCTTAACAGTATATGCTATAAAAATGATACTAAAAATAGAACCAATTACAACTGGTATAAAGATTTTCATCTTTATAGATAAATTTTTATACATAAAAAACTCCAAGCATTTAAAATTACTAAGCATTATCTCATAAAATCATTTAAAAATCACTGTAAAGGTTTAGCACTACACAAAATAGCTTCTATTTTCGTACTAAAAGCTATTGTTACATCACTCCAAGTTTTTCCCTGATGTGCATCAAAACATGCTTTATTTATTGAATATAGAGCTTTAGAAGCTGAAAAATCAAAAATATCAATCACACCTTTTGCAGAAAATATACTATTTGAAAAACTATATGTCATAGGTACTATTTTGCTAACATTATTCATGGTAATATCTAAAATTACAACACCAGTTCTAGGCTTACCTTTTATCTTTTTATCTGCTTTTATATCTAGTATTTTTGCATCTATAGTTTTAGAACTCATTTTTTCAAAGAAAAACTTAACAAGTTTAGCATCACGACCTTTATTTTTTGAATTTACACTTGAAGTATTTATCTTAACAGATGAACCAACTAAAATCTCATGAAAGTTTTTACCCTCTTTTGCAATGGCTTCATACTTTACACTATCAAAAACACCAGATACACCTTTTTTAGCTGGAGTTTTATATGCCATCCAAGCAACAGTAACTTTGCCTTTTTGAGCTAAAATACATCCAGATTTTTGAGATGCCATAGAGTTTGTAAATAAACCAAACATTATAAAAATAACTAATATTATTCTTTTCATTTTTTACCTTTAATTTTGTTTGATATAATACAACTAATAATAAAAATAAGAGGTTAAATAATGAAAAATAATTTTTTAAAAACTATGGACTTTAGACATGCTTGTAAAATATTTGATGAAGATAAAAAGATATCTGATGATGACATAAACTTTATCATGAAAATAGCACAAAAATCACCAAGCTCATTTGGGATGGAACCTTGGAAATTTTTAGTAATTACAAATAATGAACTAAAAGAAAAACTTCGTCCAGCTTGTTGGAATCAGGTACAAATAACTTCATGTTCGCATCTAGTTGTTATCTTAGCTAGAATTGAGAGTGTAAAACCCAAATCTGGTGAGCCACTAAAGAGATTCTCAAGACGAGATATGCCTCAAGAAAAACTAGATTTTTATATGGATTTATACTCAAAACATCTACAAAAAACTCTAAGTAGTGATGAAAATATTTGGTATTGGACAAGTAAACAAACCTACATAGCACTTGGCAATATGATGAGTGCAGCTGCAAGCATTGGGATTGATTCTTGTCCTATAGAGGGGTTTGAGAAAGAAAAAGTTGAAGATATTTTAGACCTAGATACAGCCAACTACCAACTAAGTGTAGTTCTTCCTCTTGGATACAGAGTAAATGAGCAATCAAGCCAACAAAGACTTAATTTTGATGAAGTTGTGGAGTTTATAAAGTAGATAATTTTTGAAACATAATTGTATTTTTAGAGTTATGTTTCACTATTTTTAAGTTAAACTCTTCTGCAAGATACTCAAAAGTTTCAAGATTAAAAAAACCAATATGTGTAATATCTCTTATATACCACCATTTTAAAAACTCATCATCATGGCTTGGATGAAAAGCGCTCATGAGGATTAGATAACCATCATCTTCAATATGTTCAAGCAGTTTTTTAAATATTTTAAGAGGTTTTTCTAAATGTTCAAAAACCTCAGTAGATAAAACCAAATCATATTTTTTATCTTCATAAACTTTTTTAGGAAAGTAAAATAGGTCATATCTATCACAACTTACAGCATTTCTCTCCAAAACTATAGGCAAGACTTCGCCCTCCCCACAACCAAAATCAAGTACTTTTTTTATATTATTTTTTTGTGGCAAGACAAACTCATCAACTAAATTTTCAAACATCTTTACATAACCCAAAGATTCAAGATTATTATGATGTTTATCGTAGTGACTTCTCTCATGAGATTCATCTATGTAAAATAGCTCATCTAAAAAAATATACTCACATTTTGAGCATTTATAGTAAATTTTATCTGTTTTTTTATCTACAAATGATGTTGTTTTTGAGTTACAAATCTTACAATTTTTCATCTTAGTATCTTTAAATCTTTTTTCATTCTAGCAAAACCATTCTCTATATGGCTTGGTAGAATTTCATCTTTTATATCTATATAGTATGAGTATAATCTCTTATTATCTCTTGTAATTTCCATACGAAGATATGAATCGGGCATCTTTCCCATAGCTTTTGTTTGTGAATTTTGATTTGAATTACAATGTATTTTACCCTTTGTAAATACTTCAAACTTTAAACTGCAACTATCTTTAAAACCATACTGTTTTTCAAGAGTATCTTCAATAGTTTTATTTGGAGGAAATACAACAAGCTCAACACATTTTGAATCTTCATGTAAAATAGATTTATCATAAATACTCACTATTGATTTGTCTGAACATGAAGAAAAAAGGAGTGCTAAGACTATAAGAAGAAAACGGAACAAAACTACTTCCTTTTAAAGATTAAAAGTGTTTTATCCTCAGTATCATAAAGTGAAAAAGTTTGTTTATCTACAAGTTTTAGATTTTTTAATTTTTGAAAAGTTTTTACCTTATGAAAATATTGAACTATTGTATCTTGGTACTTTTTGTAAGTATTATCATTTTGTTTTTCAAATAAAGTAAATTTTGTATGAAGTTCATCATTTGCAAACTGGGCATCTACGCTTAAAAACTCATCTTCATTTTCACTACTCATAGTACCTTCAGCTACATCACTAAAACCATAAAGAGTATTAATATCTGCTATAAAAATACCATCATCATTTAGTTTATCAGCCATACCCTCTAAAAATTCTACTAAATCTTTGTTATTCATAAAGTTTAAAACATCAAAAATACTTACAATTGCATCATACTTACCATCTACATGAAGTGCATCAATACATTCAGTATCAAGACCTTTAGCCTTACACTCCTCAATCATTAGTGAACTTAAATCAACACCCTTACACTTAACACCATCACTAATCATACGCTCCATAAAGCCACCACGACCACAACCAACATCAAGTAGTGTTTTTACATCTTTATCATCAAGTTCTGAACGATATAAATCATAAAGTGCTTCAGTAGCTTCTTCTATCCCCAACAGATGTTCAGCTTTTGAGTAAAGGTCTAAGTTTGTCATGATTATTTAGCTTCTTGTTCCGCTTTTATAACTTCATTTATTTTTTCATAAATATCAAGTACTTCATCTTTTTTAGCAATATAACTATTTTTATTTGCAATAAGATAAGTTGAACTTGTCATAATATCTTGAACAACCTCTAAACCATTTTGCTTCATTGTAGCGCCAGTTTCAACAATATCTACAATCATATCTGCAAGACCAATTAATGGTGCTAATTCTATAGAACCATAAAGTTTAATAATCTCAACACTTACAGCACGCTCTTCAAAATAGCGTTTAGTAATATTTACCATCTTAGATGCTACTTTTATATCTGGCTTATTAAGGTCAAGTTTTTCACCATTTTTCATACCAATAGCTACTTTACAAACACCACGCTTTAAATCAAGCAAACGAATAACATCAAGCCCCTGCTCTTCTAAAGTATCAAGCCCTACTACACCAATATCTGCCGCTTGATGATAAACATAAGTTGCTACATCTTGATTTCTTACAAGTAAAAAACGAAAATTAGGAGTTTCTAAAATTAATTTTCTATCATCAAACTTAAAACTATCACCAAAAATAGTCTCAAATATCTCTAAAGTTTCTTTTGCAATACGCCCTTTTGGAAGTGCAACTGTTAGCATATATTAGCCTTTTTTATTATCTTTCTCATTCCAGTAAAAATAAGTTTATCATCAACTTTTGCAGTTGGAAAAACAGATGCTAGCTTTTGAGCATCCCCACCTGTTAAAACAATTTGCATCTCATGAGATATAACTTCACTATAAAGTGTTTTTAAATATCCATAACTTATGGCATCTCTAGAATTTTTCGGCATTATATCCAAGTCACACTCAAAGTTAAATGAATAATCAAGTGCAGATGAAATATCTTTATAAGTTTTTTCCATAGCACTCACTCCAGCATAGATAAAGCCACCCTCAAATTTAGAATTTTTCACAAGATCAACGGTAATAGCTGAACCAGCATCTATAATAATATTATTATCAACTGCTTCACAAGCCATAATCCTGTCAATTCCCATACTATTATAGTATTTATTCATATCTATATACTCTGCTAAATCAACCCAATTTTTTAAGATGTGAAGAACCTCTTTTAATTTTGGATTTACACAAATATAGTAAACTTTTTCATCAATACTTGAAGAATCAAAAGAAGTTACATCTTTTTTATAATCTTTTTTCCCATCATAAAAATGAAATGAAGTATTTCCAATATCACATAAAAGCATTAGTGAATTTTCCAGCCATTAGCTTTAAATGCTTCTTTTGCTTTTACACAAAGTGGTGCATCTATAAATATAACTTTATATTTAAAATTATGTCCAAAAAAAACAGAAAGTTTGACATAAATCTCTTCAAATTTCTTTACATCTTTCATGAGTAATTTACTCTTTTGACTAACAGCGAAAATAGCCAAAAAATAGCCAGATATATCTGTAGCCTTATAGATTTTAATTTTATTTCTAATACCTAGTTCACGAGGTGCAATCTCTTGCATCTTTTTATAAATCTTTCCCTTTGCACGAAGAGAATCTACTACCATTTGCATATCTATCATTTTACCTCATATTTATAATAATTGCATTATAACTAAAGATATAAAAATCTAAAATAAATAATCTATATTTTGTTTCATTTTTGTAAGAGCTGATGTATAATGAGTACTATCATTATTTGCCTTTATATCTAAGTTATCATCACTCAAATACCAAGTAGAATTTCTATAAAATTTTCTTTTTGCAACTGTATATAAATACTTTGCATATTCTAATTTATCTTTATCATTTGTAACTTTATATCCAGCAATTAAAGCACTTATCATAAAAGAATAATCCTCTAAAAAACCTTTTTGTGTTGGTATTATACGTAAAAGACTTTGATGATATAACTCACCTTTGTCAAACATAAAGTCAGTTAATTTATCTAAAGTATTTTGTGCTTTTATGGCATATTTCATATCTATCTTACTAGCTTCAAAAAGTGCCTCTATCATCAAAGCATTCCAAGCTGTATTTATCTTTTTATCTATAAATGGGTATCTTTTTTTAGAACGAATTTTTCTTAATTCATCTCTTTTATTTGTATCAAAAATTATATGATACTTTGAGTTAAAAGGTACTGCATATTTAGTATTCCCAAATATTTCTAGTAACTCTTTTTTTGTAAAAGTAAAGTAAGAACCCTCTTCATGATTTGATTCAGCATCTGATGCAGAAAAATAAAGTCCACCTTTTAAAAATACTCTATTTGTCATATTTATAGTTTCAATAACTACTTTTTTATATAATTTATTTTTAGTAAGTAAATATGCACGAGTATAAAGTTGTATCAATTCTGCTTGATTATAAAGCATCTTCTCAAAATGTGGAATTTCCCAATCACTATCTACAGTATAACGAAAGAAACCACCATCTACATGATCATATAAACCTTTTTTGGCCATAATATCCAACATCTCAAAAGCTCTTTTATCGTTATAATCTAAAAGTTTATGTACACTTGCAACAATTGGAAATTTTGCACCATCTCCAAAACCTATACCAAATTCATCCCATTTTTTTTCTATATGTATAGCTTTAAAATTAGCTTTAAATAGTTTATAATCTTTTCTTTTATATTCCATTGCTAATCTAACAAGTAATTTATCAAATCCTTCATAATCATCTTTAGTTTTTGAGGGGATATATCCAGACATATAAAAAACTTCTTTATTTGGTGTCATGAAAATATTTATAGGCCATCCAGCAGGATGATTTTTATTTACTTTATGTAATTCTTGATAGTAAGCATCAAGTTGAGGCATCTCTTCCTTATCCATTTTTATATTTATGAAATATTTATTAAATAATTTTGCCAATTTCTTATTTGTAAATGATTCTTCTGCCATTTTGTGACACCAATGACAAGTTGAGTAACCAATACTTAAAAATATAGGTTTATTTTCTTTTTTTGCCAAGGCTAATGTTTTTTTATTATAAGCATACCAATTTACAGGGTTTGTAGCATGTTGTTGAAGATAAGGAGATGTTTCAAATTTTAATTGATTTGCAATTAAATTCATACTCAATAAAAATAAATATATATATTTTATACTAAAACCTTTATTTTATAAATTTTGCTAATTATTATACTAAAAATAATTAAAAAAATTATATAATAAGATTATCTAAAATTTAATACTTAGAGTATAATAATTTAACGTGATATATGTTATAATTTGAACTTAACAAACTTTACTAAGGAGAAAAAATGAAAATACTATCTTTATTAATATTATTAGCCTCTGTACTATTTTCAAATCAATCACTAACATTAAATGAGGCTATCAGTATATTAAAAACTGATAACCTAGAAATAAAAGGTGCTTCACTAGAAGTGGATGCAGCAAAAGAAAATGTAAAAACTGCATCTGGTATGCACTGGGGTAAGTTGGATTTTATTCAAGATATAGCAAGAAGCGATGATGCTGGAAATGTATTTGGTTTTAAACTAAGTTCAAGAGAAGCTACATTTGGTGATTTTGGTGCTAGAGAGTTTATGAATGCAACTGGTATGAATGGTGGTATTCCACCTGAAAGTGCTTACACAAAACCACCACAAGATTTAAACTATCCTGATTCAAGAAATTACTATCAAAGTAAATTAAAATTTGAAGTTCCGGTATTTACAGGTTTTAAAATAACAAGTTATGAAAACATCATGAACGCTATGACAAAAATGAAAGGTCTTGAAAAAGAAAAGCTAATTAATGAAAAGATATTTGAGCTTAGAAAAAGTTTTTATAACATGGCATTATTACAATCATCTCAAAAAAACTTAAATGTTATCTTATCAAATATAGATACATTAGAAAATATAACAAAAAATATGATTGATGTAGGTTATGCAAAAAAGGTTGATTTACTAGAAGTTCAAGCAAAAAAAGGCAATGTTCAAAGACTTGTCTCTCAAATGCAATCAAATCAAAAACTTCTTTATCATTACATTAGTTTTTTACTAAATCAAAAAGTAACAAATATTCAAGCATCTTTAGCAGATGTTGATATGCCAAATTATTCAAATGAAGATATCTTAAAATCAAATATTGATATAAAAAGAGTAAATAATGGATTGGAAATACGAAAAAATATGATAGAAGCAAATGAAGCTTCATACTATCCAATGGTAGGAGCATTTGTAGAGGTATCAACTGCTGATGATTCTTTTTTAAGTGATGCAAATGATCATAAATCTTATACTATAGGTGCTAGAATAACTTGGAATATTTTTAATGGTGGCATTGATGAAGCTAATATTGAAAAATCTCGAATTAACTTCATGAAGACACAGACAGATTTAGCACTTGCAAAAAGTGGCATAAATCTTCAAGTAGAAAAAATAAAAACTGAGATTAAAACATCTGATGCAGATATAGTATCTTTAAAAAAAGAGTTAAATCTTACAAATGAAATATATAAAAATTATGAGGGTAGATATAAAGAAAAACTATCTTCTATGAGTGATGTTATCATTAAACAATCTCAACAAATTGAAAAAATTTTACAACTACAATTAGCAAGAAACAAACGCAATGAGCAAATCTTTGCATTAGAAAAATTAGCAAATGGAGAAAAATAATGAAAAAATTACTACTATTTTTAGCACTAGCAACTTGGCTTTTAGCAGATAGCATAACACTCTCAGGAACAGTTATTAGTGATAATAAAAAGATGATAACAAGTCGATTTATGGGCTTTGTTACGGAAGTAAAAGTATCTGAAGGTGACTTTGTAAAAAAAGGTGACTTACTTTACACTATTGATTCAAAAGAGATAGACTCTGCACTTACTCAAGTAAAACTTGGAATAAGTCAAGCTCAATTAAGTCTTCAAATGTATCAAAATCAATGGACAAATGTTAAACTAAATTTAGAGCGTCACAAAAGACTTTTAGCAAAAGATATGGTTTCAAAATTTGAAGTTGAAAATCTAGCACTAGCTGAACAAAACTTAGCAAATATGATAGATATTGCAAAAAAACAAGTTGTTCAAGCTCAAGCTCAACTAGCTGAAGTTAAAAACCAATATAGATACCTAAATATAAAAGCACCAAATAATGGTGTAATAGTAAATAAAAATATAAAAGTTGGTGAAATGGCAATGCCTGGTATGCCAGCAATTATACTTTCAGATTTAGCAAATTTAAAAATTTCAGCAGAGATTGCTGAAAATGATTTAAGTCGCATAAAACATGGTTCAAAAGTTAAAGTAAGTATACCATCACAAAAAATAAATGTTATCGGTAAAATTTCTGCTATTATCCCTAGCTCAAATCCTATGACACATACTTTTAAAATTAAAGTATCATTTAAAAATACATACAAATCTGTATATCCTGGTATGTATGCAACTATTGTAGTACCTTAAGGAAAATTTATGAATAGTTATAAACCAAATGATATAGCTGGTAAATTAGCTTCAGGATTTATACGAAATCCTTTAACTTTAGTACTTGGTTTCTTTTTACTTTCCATTGGATACTTAGCTCTCATGATTATGCCTCGTGAGGAAAATCCTCAAATGGTAGTTAGTGGATCTACTGTAATTGTTGCACTTCCAGGTGCAAGTGCCGCTGAGATACAAAAAGTCATAGTTAAGCCACTTGAACGTAAACTAAAAGAAGTAAAAGGGATTGAGCATATATCTGGAATGGCTATGGACAACGTAGGTATCGTAAATGCTGCTTTTTATATTGGCGAAGAAAAAGAGGGTTCTAACCTTAAAATCTATGACAAGATAATGCAAAACTCTGGAATGTTTCCAAAAGGAGCTATGAACCCAATTATAAAACCATTAGATATTGATGTAGATATTCCTGTAGTATCTGTAGCTTTTTACTCAAAAGACAAAACTATGAGTAAAACTCAACTTTATGACAAAGTAAAAAATATTCAACACCATATAAATGGTTTAAATAACGTTGCTGTTACAGAACTAAAAGGTGGTAATCGTCATCAATTTAATATAGAAGTAGATATAAATAAACTATCTGGTTACAACATCTCTATGGGACAAATTGTAAATGGAGTTAAATCACTTTCATACTCTGTTCCAGCTGTAAAAAATCGTACAAAAGATAATCAAATAATTATGCTTGGTATTAAAAATGCAATTGAAAATGCTCAAGATATTGGTGATATAATCATCGCTCAATATATGGGTTCACCTATATACTTAAAACAAATTGCAAAAGTTACAGACTCTTATGATATTCAAAATTTTAAATCTGCCCATATTAGTCAAAGAGATGAAAATGGTAAATTTATGCCTCTTCAAGAACAAGTTACGCTAACTATTTCAAAGTTACAAGGTACAAATGCAGTAATCATTGCAGATGCTGTAAAAACAGAATTAGCAACATACAAAGATTCTCTTGAAAAACAAGGTATCGGCTATACAATAACTAGAAATGATGGTCAAAGAGCAAATGATGCTGTAAATGAGCTTGTATATCATCTTGTTTTATCTATCATTATTATTGCTATTTTACTTATTTTAGTACTTGGTTGGCGGGAATCAATTATAGTTACTTTTACAGTCCCTGCAATTTTAGCAATAACTCTTTTTATTGCTTATCTAAGTGGACAGACTATAAATCGTATTACACTTTTTGCATTCTTATTATCACTTGGTCTTTTAGTTGATGCTGCTATTATTGTTATTGAGAATATACACCGTCATTATCATTCTAAAGATGCAGAACATAAATCACCTGATGATATAATGATTGAAGCAACAGATGAAATTGGACCACCAACAAATATTGCGACATTAGCAATTATCATGACAATGGTACCAATGGCATTTGTTGGTCAAATGATGGGTCAATTTATGAAACCTATCCCAGCTAATGTTCCTGTAGCACTAGTTGCTTCTTTATTTATTGCTTATATATTTACACCTTATCTAGCAGTGAGAATGCTTAAAAAACCAGATTTTTCAAAAGAAGAGGGTCACTAATGTTTAAAAAATTTCATGATTTAGTTTTAGATGGTATTCAAAGCAGAGCTAAAAGAAACTTTATTCTTTTTGGTACTCTTTTTGGTTTTATACTATCAATTGCAATGATAGCTCCAACAAAAATGGTACTAGCTAAGATGTTACCAGGAAAAAATAATGACACATTTACAATCTATACAACTTTAGCAGAGGGAAGTTCTATTCAACAAACCAATAGAGTTACTAACTGTGTTGTAAACCTTGTTCAACAAGAAAAAGAGGTGAGAGATTTAGAAGTATTTTTAGGCATGGGTGCCCCGCTTGATTTTGCAGGTCTTATAAAGGGAAGTCATTTTAAAAATAGTGAAAATGTTGCTGAAATAGTACTAAACCTAAGTAAAGCTCATCATAGAGAAGAAGCATCATATTTTATGGTTCAAAGAATGCGTCCAAATATACTAAAACAATGTGGAAACTTATATCCAAATACAAATATTTCTTTTGTTGAACCCCCTGCTGGGCCACCTGTTTTAGCAGCTATAGTTGCAGAAATTTATGGAAATGATGCAAATGGAATTAGAGAACTTTCAAAAAAAGTAGCAAATGTATTCAAAAATACAAAAGGTTTAGTAGATATAGAAATTATGCATGATGAAATTTATGATACTTTTGAATTAAAAGTTCTTAGTACAAAAGTTTCCCGTTCAGGTGTTAGCATAAAACAACTAAATGACATTATATATCTAGCATTTGAAGGTATGGAAATATCTGTAAAAAATTCAGATATAGTTAGTGACCAAATCCCTATATATTTATCTTTAAGTAAAGATAGTAAAAAGTTTTCAAAAAAAGATATTAATTCCATAAAAGCAAAACTTACATCTTTAAAACTGATGAATAAAATGGGTATGATGATTCCACTTACAGAATTAGTAGAAATAAAAACTAAAAAATCAAATCCTATGATAATGAGTAAAGAACTACATCAAATGACAAATGTAATGGCTGAAACAGATATGGTATCTCAAGTTTATCCACTTATGGATGCAAGAGATGTGATTTTAAATACATTTACAGATAAATATGAAATTAAAAAAATTGGATTATTTAACTTAGAACTAAAAGATAAACAAACATCTAAAATATATAAACTTATATGGGATGGAGAGATGGAAGTAACACTCGATACTTTTGTTGAACTAGGTGCTGCTTTTATTGCTGCACTAATTCTTATCTTTTTACTAATGGTAATTTACTATAAAAGCTATACTTTAAGTGGAATTATTTTACTTGGTTCTTTTCTTTCTATAATTGGTGTTATTGTCGGTCATTGGATTATGAACTTATTTACAACGGACACTTTCTTTTTAACAGCAACATCACTAATAGGTTTTATTGCTCTTATTGGGATTAGTTCTAGAAATTCTCTTTTACTTATTGATTTTACAGCATCGCTCATGAGGGATAAAAAAATGTCTAAAGCAAAAGCAATCGCACTTGCAACTTCAACACGTGCTAAACCAATCTTTTTAACTGCAGCAGCTATCATACTTGCTTCAACACTACTAGCTGGTGACGCAGTATTTGGTGGGCTTGGTGTTTCACTTATTTTTGGAACATTAGCAGCTGTGGTTGCTTCTTTGATAATAGTACCAGTACTTATGTACAATGCTGATTTAGAAAGACACTTCAACTTAGATAAATAAAATATAAAAAGTTTAATAACTTTTTATATTTAAGTAACTTTTTTGAAATCATTGATATAATTATTATAAATTTATATAAGGTTATTACAATGAAAACATTATCATTTATCTCATTAACAGCTATCTCTATACTACTTTTAAGTGGATGTGGAGATAAAACTCCAACTCCACAACAACATATACAACAAGAAAAAGAAAAAAATATTGAAGCTATTAGAAACCTACCACAATGGGTTATAGCTCCAAAATCAAATGATGGTATTACTGCTGTTGGTATGGCTGCTTACAGCCGTCATGGTGTTCGTGTCATGAGACCACAAGCAGAAATGGATGCCCGTGCTAAACTTGCTGGTCAAATAGAAACTCTTGTATCTCGCTCACAAAAACAAGCTATGCGTTTAGTACAAATTTCAGATACTGATGATATGGAAAATCTTTTCTCTCAAGCAACAAAAGAAATTATAAAACAAATCCCTCTATCTGGTGCAGTGGTTGTAAACCAAGCAATTATGGATAATGGTGATTTTTATGTTCAAATGACAATTAAAAAAAGAACTATCATTGAGGAACTAAACAAAGAACAAGATATATACAAAAAAAATCTTGAAAATTCTAAACTAACTCGTGAAAGTATAGATGATGGTATGAAAGTACTTGATAAGATGATGGAAAAGCTAGAACAAGATATACAATAACATGAAAGCTTTAATGCTATATTTATTTGGAGTTGCAACTCTCTTTGCATCTTCAGATAATTTTGATATTTTACATCAAATGAAGGCATATAAACAAACTCAAACTCTTAATATTGCTAAAATAAAACAAGACAATCTCAAAACAATCAAACAAAATAAATTTTATTATATTAAAATTACAGATACCGCATCAAGCTATTACCAAGATTTTCTTTGTAAAAAATGGGGAGTAGAGAATGTAAAACTATCAAATAAAACTACTTTTACACAATACTCCAAAAATATGAATTCACGAGAGAGTATAGATTTTAAAAATGGAATAATTAATATTGAAATAATTAGTGATAAAAACAATACTATAAGTCCTAAAATATTTAATAAAACCATAACAAACCTATCAAAAGAAACAATTGCAGAATCACTTTTAAAAGATCCAGTAGCTCAATTAGAAAAAAAATATCTTGAAAAAAAGAACATTATTAAGCCATATATTTTAAAAACAAAAACTCCATATCTTAATGGTTTTATTCAAAATAAAATTATTAAAAAAGAAGATATTAAAGAAAAAGAATTAGTTCTAGAAAATGGTAAAAAAAGATTTATAAAATATATTAAAATCCCCATGGTTCCTAATTATTTAGAAAAAATGGCTCTTAAGTATAAAAAGTTTGTACTACAAAAATCAAAACTATACAATGTAGAACCATCTGTAGTTTTTGCAACCATTCAAACAGAAAGTTATTTTAATCCACTTGCAAAATCTCATGTACCAGCTTATGGACTTATGCAAATAGTTCCAACTACTGCTGGTATTGATGCATATTATGCACTATATAAAATAAAAAAGATTTTAAGCCCTGCATACCTTTATGATGAACATAATAATATTACTTTAGGAACAAAATATATACAAATAATAAGAGATAACTACTTACGAGGAGTAAAAGATGAGAAATCAAAACTTTATTGTGCAGCAATCTCTTATAATGCAGGTATTGGTTCTTTAATTTACGCACTTACAGGTAGTAAAAAGAAACGAAAACTTGCTATTAAAATGATAAATAGTATGAAAGCAAAACAACTCTACAAACACTTAAGAACATCTACAAGATTAACACATGAAGCAAGAAATTATTTAAAAAAGATATTAGATAGAAAGAAAAATTATTTAGCTTGGGATGAGGAAGTATAATTTTATTATCCCCTTTAAAGAAAGGGAATAACAGATTATTTATACTCGAGCGTAATTAACACTTAAACAAGCTTCAAGATTTGAAAGCTCATGTAATGTAGCATCATTAACAGCATTATCAACCAAAATAACAGCTAAAGCTTCTGCTTTATCATTTCTAGCCAATGAAAAATCTGCAATATTTACATTATGAGATGCTAAAGTTGAACCAATACTCCCAATAACACCAGGTACATCAGAATTTTTAAATAAAATCATATCACCTTTAAGAGCAACTTCTATATCAAAACCATCAATAGCAACGATACGCTGAACACCATCATCAAAAATTGTAGCAGATATAGTAGTAGTACCCTCACTTGTTGTAAGTTTGATGGTAATTAAGTTTTTATAAACAGCAGAATCAGCTAAAGCCTCAGAATCAATATCGATACCTTTTTCTTTTGCAACAAAATCAGCATTTACATAGTTTATTGTATCACCAGAGTTTTGACTCATTGCTCCAACTGCTACAAAAGTAGCTAAAGAATCAACATATTCTCCAATTTCACCTTGTCCAGTTACTTTAATACCAATAATTTGACTTTTATTCATTTGTGATTCTAAGAAACCAATCTTTTGACCCATCTCTAAAAATGGTTTTACAAATGATGGTATTTTACTTTCATCTATTGGTAAATTCATAGCATTTGGATAAGAGATTCCTTTTGCTGCAGATATAGCATTTGCTGCTGCTTGAGTACCAATATTGTATTGAGATTCATAAGTATTTGCACCTAAGTGAGGAGAAACAACAATATTATCTAAATCAAGAAGTTTATTATCTGTAGCTGGTTCTTTACCAAATACATCAATACCAGCAAAACGAATTTTTCCAGATTTCAATCCATCATAAAGAGCATCTTCATTATATAAATCACCTCTAGCACAGTTTACTAAAACCACACCATCTTTCATTTTAGCTATCTCTTCTTTGTTGATGATTCCGATAGTCTCTTTATTTTTAGGTGTATGAATAGTAATAATATCACAAGCTAATATATCATCAAAGTTTTTAGTATAAGTCATATCTAAATCAGTTACTTTAGATGGATTGATATATGGATCAAACGCAACAATATCCATCTCAAAAGCTTTAGCACGTTTGGCAACTCTTGAACCAATATTACCAAAACCGATAATACCAAGCTTTTTACCTTTCATCTCATAACCATACCATTTTTCACGTTTCCAAATACGTTGATTTTTAAGGTGGTCATGAGAATATGGAAACATTCTCATACATGAAAGCATATGAGCCATAGTAAGTTCTACTGCTGCAATAGTATTAGCAGTTGGAACATTCATAACTATAATTCCCTCTTTTGAACAACCAGGAATATCTACGTTATCAACACCAACACCAGCACGAACTATAGATTTCATATTTTTTGCATTTGCTATAAAATTGGCATCAACATCTGTTGAACTTCTCGTAATTGCAACATCTGCTTGAGGAATAATCTCAGATACTAATTTATCTTTAGGCTCATCTGCTGCCATTATAAAATTTATATTTTCATCATTACGAAGCATCTCTAAACCAGCTTCATGAATATGATCACAAACAACTACTGTATGTTTTTTCATTATATATCCTCTTTATATAGCCCAACTTTGGCTAAAATTTGATAATTTTTTAAAACTCTTACTAAAGAGTCTAACTTTTTCTTATCTTTTGAATAGATAAGCAATTCTACACCTTTTTTATCTCTTCTTAGATAATACTTTAATTTATATTGATTCAATTCTTCTTTTAAACAAAAAAGTTGATATGGATCTAAAAGAGATGCAGATAGTTTATAGATAGTTTTTATTAATATTTTTTCATTCAAATCAACTTGAATTAAAACTTCATTTATAGGGTAAAAATAACCTAGTCTTTGTGTTTGTGAAAAATTATTTAACCAAACTTTTTTTTCTTCTTTTGCAATGACTTTGCTTTTATGCTTAAGTGGAGCTAATCTAGCTATTTCTTCAGTAGAATTAATTGAAACAAGAAAAAAGATTATAAAAACAGCAACTCCAACTGCAATGAGTGGAGTAAGCCATTTTAATATTTGTTGCATACTTCTTAGTTGAATTTATCTTTTATTAAATCACCTAGAGAGTGTGATTCATCATCATTAATCTCTGCAAGCATTGCTTGATTTTTAATGTAATCTAATTTTTTAACAGATAAACGGATACGATCACGACGAGTATCAATAACTGCAATAGCAGCTTCAATCTCTTGACCAGCTTCTAACTCTTCTTTTATAAGTGGAGATAAGTCCTCATCACGAATAAGAGCATCAACACCATCTTCAAGTGAAATAAATACACCAAAATCTTTAATATCACGGATAGTACCAGTAATAGCAGTATTTACTTTATGAGTAGTTGCAAATTTATCAATAGGAGACTCTAAAAGAGTTTTTCTATTTAAAGATATTTTTTGATCTTCTGAATTTATTTTAGCAATTTTAACTTCAATCTCTTCACCAGATTTTAAAACATCTTTACATTTTGTATTTTTATCCCATGAGATATCTTGGTTATGTAATAAACCTTCAACACCAGCAATACGAACAAATGCACCAAAATCAGTAAGTGAAGTAATAGTACCAGTTACAACATCACCCTCATTAAAGTTTTTCATAAATTCATCAAAAGGTTTTGGTAAAAGTTTTTTCAATGATACACGAAGTTTATGAGTATTTGAATTTATTTCAATTACTTCAACATCAATTTCTTGACCAACTTCTAAATAGTCATTTGGATTTTTAACATTTTTATTCCAAGAAATCTCAGAAATATGTAAGAAACCTTCTATATCATTACCTAAATCAACAAATACACCATAAGCTTCAATATTTGAAACAGTTACAGTAATAGTGTCACCTTCATCTAGTTCTGATTCAACTTCAGCCCATGGGTCTGGTTGAACAGCTTTAATAGAAAGTGAAAGATGTCTTTTATCTTTATCATAAGAGATAGCTTTAACAGTTACGATATCACCCTCTTTATAAAGTTTAGATGGATTAACTGGACCTTTATAAGAAATTTCATTATAGTGAACTAAACCATCAACACCACCAACATCTACGAACATTCCGTAAGATGTAATTTTCTTGATTGTTCCTTCAACAATAACATCTTCTGCCATTAGTTGATCAATAATTTCTTTTTTCTTTTTACGCTCTTCATTGAAAAGTTTACGACGAGAAACTACAATTGAGTTTTGCTCACCATCAACTTTAACAACTTGTGCTTTAATCTTACGACCAACTACATCATCAGTATCTTTAAAAGCAGCTAATGAACGTGGCATAAAAAATGAAACTGCATCAGCTTCAACTACATAACCACCACGATTTTTCTTAGTGATAATACCTTCAATAACTACATCTTCGAAGTCTTCTTTGTGTGCATCTATGAATTCAATAGTTTTTTGTTGTTCTAAAACTTTTTTATAAGATATTTTAGGACGCTCATTATAGTATCCTGTTACCATTACTTTAATTTTATCACCTGTGTTAAATAGTAATTCACCATCTTTAGAAATTTCATCTAAAGATAAAATTCCCTCTAGTTTATCACCAACACCAACTAATGCTCTGTTTTCATCCGCTTGGATCTCAACAACTTCGCCTTCTACTATACGGCTTGTTTCTTGTTTCTTCTCACTTGCAGCAAACATCTCTGCAAAATTTTCTTCTTCTTCAAATGATTCGTTATCGAACGCCATTACCTATCCTCTTGTTACATAAAAATTTCGTGATTATAACTAAATAATGATAATTTTACTATTAATTAAGAGGAAAAGTGATTTTTTTCTATAAAATTGACAACATTTTGAATAATCCAGTCAGGTGTTGATGCTCCTGCGGATATACCACAAAACTTTTTATCATTAAACCAAGTTATATCTATATCATTTTCATCTTCTATATGGTATGAATCTTTACAATAGTCATGTGCTATTGAAGATAATTGCTTAGTATTTGATGAATTTTTACCACCAATAATAATCATAACAT
>Ga0256826_1000528_pt1 | contig 23176 bp, 28 predicted proteins | sample CV79metaG_FD_185975 | JGI IMG/M metagenome (GOLD analysis project Ga0256826, IMG submission 185975) | Hydrothermal vent microbial communities from East Pacific Rise, Pacific Ocean - CV79 | ecosystem: Environmental > Aquatic > Marine > Hydrothermal vents | place: Pacific Ocean: East Pacific Rise...
AAAAATTGAAGTACTAGGTGAAGAGTATAATCAAGAAATTGAAATTGCATGGTCAAGTGACGATAATGTTACACCAGCCCAAATTAATGAAGTCCGTCAACAAATGATGGCATATGAAGCTGAAGAAGAAGCAAAAAAAGAGAATGCGATACACCAAGAAAATAGTACGCATCTAGCTGATGGTACACCAAATTTTAATGGATAAAGTTAAAAGTCTAGCCTAAGGAGAGAAAGGCTAGATACATAGAAGGTTTCAGCCCCTCAAGGGGGCTGAATAAATGTGAAAATTAAAACTTATTAATTAAAATGCCATTCCTACACCAGCACCAATATTATTTGTATCACCTTTATCTGTGAAATCAGCATATGCTGTTAGTCCTCCACCTAAAGGATAGCTAGCTCCTACACCGTATGATAAAGATGTATCTGAAGCATCTACACCCCATCCAGCATGATCAAAACTCCAACTCTGATAATTTAATCCAAGACGTGGTTTAATTGTAATAGATGTATCTGGAATAGTAAAATTATATACTGCGTAGACACCAATTCCTAAAATACTTAAGTCATAATCAGATGATCCATAAGACCATGATGGATCAACTACAGTTTGTGATGCTTCTAACTCTACTGCAAAGTTAGGTAAAACTTTATCTAGTTTCATTCCAGCTGTACCTACAATACTAACTCCACTATCATATCCACTAACTGTTGTTAATGCTGCACCAACACTTCCATAGATATCTCCTGCCATTGCAGATGTTGATAGTAATGCAGATAATGCTACTGTCGATAAAATTCTTTTCATTATATTTCCTTTGAATTTATATTAAATAGATAAACAAAAATTTAAATTTATTAATATCTATTACAATTATTAGTATACATATTAAACATTACAAAAACGTTGCAAAATACAAAATAATATTTTTTTCTATTAAGAAAATTAATTAATATTATATTTCTGTTTTCTTGATATTTGTCAAATATATTGTTTTAGGAACAAGATAAAATAATATAAAATATGTAAGGAGTAATCTATAATGACATCAACTGAATTTTTACCCTATTTAAAGTGTGTTGGTACAGGTCCAAAGCGTAACCGAGACTTAACAAAGGAAGAGATGAAAGTAGTTATGCGTGCTTTTTTAAAAGAAGAAGTAGCCCCCGAACAAGTAGCAGCTTTCATCCTTGGATGGCGTGTAAAAGGTGAGAGTAATGAAGAGTTTGCTGCTTCCATTGAAGTATTTGATGAATTCATTAAACATGAACCCATACCTAACTCTATAGAGTTTGGATACCCCTATGATGGTAAAGTAAAAAATCCTTATATTTTTCCTTTGACAGCAAATTTCTTAACTACTTTTGATGTTCATCTTAGTCTACATGGAGGGCTACTTCAACCAGCAAAAGGTGGGATAACTCTTAAAGAGGTATGTACCAACACGCCTTTAACAAAAAACATACATTATTATGACAGAAGTGAGTACTTTCCAGAACTTTATAAATTTAGCAATATTAGAGCAAAGTTAGGTTTGAGAAGCTCTTTTAATACTATTGAAAAACTATTGGGAATTACTCAAAGTGAAACGGCTATTATTGGTGCTTTTCATAAACCATTTGTAGAAAAATATATTGCTCTATACAAAGAGCGTTATAAAAAATTAATTATTATCAGAGGAAATGAGGGAACACCCGAAATATTTTCAAAATGTGCCATTACTATTGTTGAAAATAATAAGATTACAGAACTGAAAGTCAATCCAAAAGATTTTGGTATTAATTATATTAAATCTACTAAAGCTATTTCGTTAAAATCGTCATTAGAACAACTAGAACAAGCAAGTCCTGAATTTATTCAATTGGCAAAACTAAATGCTTCTGTTATTTTATTTTTAGTAGGAAAAACAAAAAGCATAGAAGAAGCATATGAACAACTTTAAAACTTTATACTAACTTCTTTTAAAATTTGTGTTCCTTTAAATAGGTTCTCTTTTAGTGAAATAACCGATTGGCAATCATTTTTAGCAAAACGTACATACATTGTAGCTTTTATAATATCACCTTTTTTAAGTGTTGTCCTATATCTAATAATTTTACTCTCTTTAGCATTTAAATTTGTTGCTTCTCCACTATGTGCTAAAGCAGGAATGATTATTCGTTTCCCATCTTTATCTTTGAAACGATATTCAAAAAATACCTCTTTGTCTTCACTGGCTTCTCTTTTATAGTTTTTCCAAATTTCTTTATTGTTACGTAAAACCTTTACTTCCAAATACTTCACTCTAGCTGGTTGAACGATGAGAGGATGACCCATTTTGTTAGTCAGTTTAATCTCTATTACATTAGCTGTGGTTGTAATATTAATGTCTAATCCTGTAGCCCTAAATTTTTTGTCATAAATTCCAAGAAATTTATGACTGGCATGTTGTCCTCTAGTTCTCTTATCCATTTTTTCTGCACCACCAGCAATTTCTGGCATATGACATTCAATACAACCAATACTAGTTTGTTTTTCATCCATTGCTCTAAAAATAGTAACATTGTTCTCGTTTAGTTTGTGTGAGTGACATCCCATGCAAACTTTTTTACCATATACAGGATTTTTACTAGACGAATGTTTGTCACTATCATCAGGATGATCTAAACGTCCATAAAGAGTAGGTTTAAAGTTTTTGGCTTGTCTGGCTTTTGTATTTACATTAAACATATGGGCTGTTTTAACATATGCAATAGTATGACAAAAGTAGCAAGATATTGCATCTGTATGGGTTTTATTATTTATATCTGGTCGTGCTTTTCCATCAATTAACTCTTTTAAGTTATTTGCCATGGGCATGTGACAAGTAGCACAAGCATACTTTTTTGTATCTACTTTGTTGGCTATTTTTCGGTGTAATTCATCATTAAAATAACTTTTTGCATGTGCTGAACTTTGATACTCTTCATAAATTTTTTCATGACACTCACTACATGAGTGATTGTCTAAATATTTATCTTGTGCTTGAAGAAGAGAAAATAGTAGTAAAAAGTAGAGTAAAGTTTTCATGATGCTACTCCTAGAATAAAACCTTTAGGGAAATCTATTTAAATACGTCAATATTGGAAAGAAGAGGTAATTTTAGATAAATAAATAGATTTCACTAAAGGTTATAAAACATGGGCTATAAACCCATGTTTTAATAAACAGATACTAATTAAGCACCTGGAATATGTTGTCTATGTTCTACTGAATAAGTAAACGTAGGAGTTGTTAAGTTTTCAATATATTTAACAAACTTACCTGTTTCTGATTCATAAATACCAATTCTACCTGTTGTCCACTCAGAAATCATTGTCCATTTACCATGGTTAGCTGGTTCTGCATGAAGAAGTCTTGGTTGAACAGGATCTTTTACTGCTGCACCAACTTTAGCTGGCATAGGCATTAACATCTCTTTAGATACTTTAGAAGCTACTTCATTAACAGCAACTGGTGCATGTTGAGTAGCATCCCACTCTTGAAGTACTTTTTTAGTTTTAGCATCAATAAGTTGACCTTTTGTTTTACCAACTTTAATAATTCTATCTACTTCTAAAGTCTCTTTATTCATAAGATGAACTTCATTGTACTTAGCAGGTTTACCAAGTACACAGTCAGCCCATACATAAGGAGTATGATGTGCTGTACCTACAAATAGACCACCACCTGAAGTTTCAACTTTTTTAACTACTTTCCAGCTTGAATCCCAAATAACAATTGAACCAATGTTCATAGAAACAGTAGCATGCAGTTGTTTTTTCATTGTTTTGTTATACCAAGATGAACCTTGACCTGGATGTGGCTTAGACTTTTTACCTGTATGTACTTTTGCTGCAAGATTTTTCTCTTTAAAGTCAACAATACCAACTACATCAGACCCTTGAGAAGCAATCATGAAGTAACGACCAAAGTCTTCACCTTCATCTTCATTTAAGAACGCATCGTGAAGAATTTTACCAATGTTTGGAACATCTCCTACAATTGGGAAGTCAGGTTTAGAGTAATCAATAATGTATGTATGTCCACCATCTTTAAGTGCCATTGCAAAGTATGGTCCATAAGGAGTATCAGCAAGTGATGCAACACGGCTTGGTCCAATTTGACCATCTGGGTCAATTACTCTACTAGTATCATAAGCTTTTAATGGCTCAAGTGTCATAGCATCACAAAGTACTGCACCACCTGGGTTGTAGTTACCTGCAATTACATATTTACCATCTGGAGAAACTGCTAGTCCTCTTGACTCTTGTCCAACTTGAACCGATGCCAATGCTGGTTGCCCTGGAGCTCCAATATCGAACATGGTCAATTTACCTGAACGTGAAATTGAGTAAGCATATCTAGGGTTCTTTTTGTTTGTAACAGTTACGTGAACAGCAAATCCAGCTTTGTGACGTGAAAGTACTTCACCTGTAGTTGAATCAATAAAGTCAACCAAAGATGCATCTCTTTCTGTTGCAAAAGTAATGTCTAGAACAGATTTTACCTCTGTTGGTTTTGGATACTTTTTAGCAAGAGCCTCACGGTCAGCCATTTTTGTCCAAGTTTTTTTAACTTCTTCAAGATCAAGTGTTAACTCAACTGTATTTTTCCAGTCCATCAACCAATCAATCATACCAGCAGCATCATCTTTTGAAAAAGTTGTATTCCATGCTGGCATAGCTGTATTGTCAATACCATTCATAATTCTTTCAGATAAAAATTCTCTACTTTTTTTCTTTAAAGCTTTTGGTCTAAGGTCAGAACCAACACCACCTTGGTGAATAGGTCCATGACACCCTTGACACTCTTTTTCATATTTCGCTGCAAAATCCATACTTGATGTTCCTGCAAAGGTAAATGACACACTTAATGCTGTTGCTGCTGCAATACTTAAAATCTTCTTCATTTTTTCTCCTTAAAAATCTTATGTCTATTAATTAGACTGTGCAAAATATGAGGCTAGAAATTAGCCTCATCCAATTTTATTTATGAATTCAACTTCTTTTTTTCAGATTTATAAATCCAAAACATAGGTAAAATAATTACCGTATGTAAAAAGATAGTTAGGGTTAATGGCCCCTGATTTAACCAACCAAAGACACTTGGCACAATATCTGTAAATGCTTCAAAAAACATCGAATCTCCTTTATGTCAAATTATGCTTCTTGTGAAGCTTTTCCAATTGTTAATAAATCCCAAACAAGATAGATAAATCCTATGAATGTTACTACACCCATAATAGCTCTCCAAAGTTGTGCTTGAATATACCATGGTAACTGTTGAGCTGTAAAGAACGCATTCCATGTTGCTCCCATTTCACCTCTTTCAATCATAACTTGTTCGTAACCTGCAATTGTTAATGCAATTGTCATACCAAGAACACCAAATGTTACAAGGAAAATTCCCATTTTAGATTTAAATGTAGACTTCATTCTCTCTACACCATACGCTTTTTGAACACCGTAATACATCATTCCAATAAGAATAGTTGCATACGCTCCAAAGAACGCTAAGTGACCATGAGCTGCTGTAAACTGTGTACCGTGTGTATAGATGTTTACTTGTGGTAATGTGTGGAAGAATCCCCAAATACCAGCACCTAAAAAGTTACCAAATGCATTTGTAACAATCCATGCCATAGCAGGACCATTAGTAATAACACCTTTTGCTTCACCTCTAGCTTCAGCAGCACCTTGCTCTTTACCCCAATCGTAAAGGACATGAACAAACATTGCAATTAGTGGTACAGGTTCTAGAGCTGAAAATAATGCTCCAATTTCCCACCAGTACTCAGGTGTACCAATCCAGAAGTAATGGTGACCCATTCCTAAAATACCTGAACCAAAGAGCATAAGAACTTCAATCCATAACCACATTTCAACAATTTCTCTTTTAGCACCAATAAGTCTAATAAGAGCAAACGCTGCTAAAGTACCAACAAATACTTCCCATGTAGCTTCAACCCAAAGGTGTATTACCCACCACCACCAGAATTGATCCATTGAGATATTATCAGTGTAAACCATACCTGCCAGATAAAGACCAGCAAGTGCTAGTAAGTTAGCAACCATTACTGTCATAATTCCTGTTTTTTCACCAGCCATATATGTCATAAATACGTTGTAGTAAAAAATAAGAACAACAACTACAATACCAATATCTGCCCATCTTGGAGCTTCAATGTACTCACGACCTTCATGAATTAACCATAAAGAAGCTTCAGTACCATCACCAACTTGAACTAAAATATAGACAAGAACAACTACTGTAACAGCTGCTGTTAGTACCCAAAATCCTAACTTACCAAGAGCAATTCCAACACCTTCGTGTCCAGTCTCTTCTGTAAGCATCATATATGTTGAACCAATCATTGCATAAAGCATCCATACAACTAATGCGTTGATGTGTACCATTCTAGCAACAGAGAAATCAAAAAGCTCAAACAAGAAACCTGGAGCTAAAAATTGAATCGCAGCAATAAGTCCCATAAGTAGTTGAGCACCAAAGAGTATAATTGCAACTCTAAAATACATCATTCCTAATTTTTGACCTTCACTTGTCAAATTATTTGTTTTTATACTAGTGAGCATTTGTTGTTTCCCCCTCTATACCAAAGTTTCTTGGGAAACCATTTGTATCAATAGAACTCATATGTTTTAAGAATGCTACTAATCCTTTGGCTTCATCAGCTGTAATTCCAAGTTCTGGCATCATTCTTGCATGTGTAGGATAAGTTGATGGATGCATTAAAAATTCAGCCATAGCTTCCTCTTTTGTGCTTTTCCCTGTCATTCCTTGTAGTGGTCCACCATCTTTCCATGCTGGATCGAGCCAAGCTTTAGTAAGATCTGGAGCATAATATGCACCATTTCCAAGAAGCGTATGACAATTCATACAGTTTTTTGCTTGTGAAGTTAATTTTCCAAGATGCAGTAAAGCTGCAGCCTCTTCCTCATTCCACTCTTTCCCAAAAAACGGTTCTTTTTCCCCAATAACAGGAACTTCATGTCCTCTTGTTGCACTCATCTTATAATCAATATGATAATTAATTACAGTTGGTGCAGGAACTCTTTTTGTTACCCCATTTTTTAAATCAGCATCTGTTCCCATAGTAATCTGACCTAAAGTATCAAAAGTTAGCCAAATAAGTAACATAGATGCAAATCCAGTTACCCACGCAGCAGATCTACGCCAAAACGGTATACTTGTCCAGACGGATAAATTTTCGTTTGCCATGTCTCCTCCTTAATTTTTTTGTTCTGCTTTATCAGAGCTCTCTTCATATCTCTTTTCAGAATCTTCGATTAACTGAAAGTATAAATGAGGAATAAATAGATACGCAATCATTGTTATCATTAATACTTTAGATGTAAAATCTTCACTCTGAATCATAACTGAGAGGTCATATAAGCAATATGTTTGTAATGCCCAAAATAGATATCCTAGACTCATCCACTTTTTAGAAAAGAAGCCCATTTTTGATAGTGTAATTAACGCAGCATAGCCTACACCAAATACCAATACTAATGTAGAGATAACAAAGATAGGTAGAAACATTTCTGGTGCTATCTCTGGTCTTATAATGAGTTCTTCTATCATTAGGAATCCTTTTTAAATATCTATTTTTACTAAAAGCATTTTGTATTATTGCTATTTAATATTCATAATTTATTGATATGTATCAAATAACAATATAATACTTTTTTGATTTATAATTATAAGATTAAATTATAATTATAATTTATTTTACTATGCATCGTGCCGAATGAAAAACACGACCATAATTTGGAGAACTAAAAACATCTTCCTCAATTGACCACTCTCTGTTAATATTTACATCTACAGATTGTGCAACTTTTCGAGTTGCTCTACTTTCACAAATAATTGTTTTTCCTTCTTTAAATGCGTCTTTTACTTCACTCATTCTCTCTGTAGTAATTTTGTAGTGCATACCTATGGCAACAACTAAAAACATTCCTACTGAACTTAATCCTTTAAAAAGTGCCCCTTTAGTAAAAAAGGGTCTAGTACTTACAAAAAGTGTTACCGACAAAACAATAAAAGCTATAACTAAATAGCCACCTTCTAACTCTAAAAATTTTTCCATTATTAACTCCTAACTTTATGGTTTTAAAAATAGTAACACAAAGAGATAGAGCCATAATTGATGTACATCAACATCATAATATAGAAAAAAATCTATACTAATAGAAAAAAAATGAGGAACTATTTATGAAAACATATCTATTTATTGCCCTAACTATTGGAATGACCTTAATGGCTGTTCTTGCCTATCAAGAGGCAAAACCTTCAGAGAAAACACCCATTTATAAAGAGATACAAAAGTACTCTCCTTACTATATTGATAAACGATTTGGAGGCTTACAAATTATGAGTAAGAGTGATAAAGAGTTTAAAGAAAAACCTACAAATATGGAGCTGTTTCATCGTTTTGAATTTTTAGAAAAAGAGTGGGCAAAAAAACATCTTAAACTCCTAAATAGTAAAGTAATAGTAAGTGATAAGAGTGGTAATAACATTCAAACCATTGATATTACAAATAGTAAAGATGAAAAATTTTTACATAATTTTTATGGAATTTAGAAATGAATCCACTTGTAATGACACTTATTTTTATGGTAGTAATGTTAATGTTCATGGCATTTCCTGCCATTAAAATTGTTGAATGGCTAGATAGAAGAGAAACCATGTCTAAAAAGAGCAAAAATATAACTACAGTAGTTATTACTATTTTTCTCTCTCTTCTAATTGCTATTTTTCTACAATTTTCTTAGCAAAATAGTCTTGTTTTACATCAAGAAATAAAATTTTAAAGAGTGTTATCATTGTTTTAAATAATAATAACAATAAGGTTAAGCTATGAAAAAAACTTTTATTCTTCTTTCTTTTAGTCTATATATTTTAAACCCTTCTCTCTATGCTAATGATGGTAAAAAAGTTTTTGAAACCTACTGTTGGGGTTGTCATCATCAAACAGCTGTTGCTTTTGGGCCTTCTTTTGAAGAGATAGCTTCCAATCGTGATAGCGATGAGATAAAAGCCATGATTACTGACCCAAAATCTGTATCTAAAGTTTTTGGATACAGACGTAATGCCATGCCTGCTTTTACTCTTTCAGATGAAAATTTAAGCTCAATTACAAAATATATACTCTCTTTTAAAATTAATAGTAACAGTAATAATGACGTCAATAAAACAGAAGGAGAAAAATAATGTTTCGACTCTCTAACCTTTTAAATTCAGTTGTTGAGGGAAAATCTGCACGTGTATTAAATGGAAGCATAGCTATTTGGAATTTTACCAATAGATGTAACCTCTCTTGCCTACACTGCTACTCAAAAGCCCAGCTTGATTCAGTAGATACCCTTACTACTGAAAAAATTATGGATACACTACCAAAACTCAAAGAGAATGGTATTAAATTTCTTATTTTTTCAGGAGGAGAACCTCTTACCCGTCATGATATTTATGATATTGCAGAACGTTGTAAAGAGCTTGGCATTGTCACTTATCTTTCAACCAATGGTCTTTATGTAAAAAAGAGTAATGCTGAGAAAATTTTAGACACCTTTAACTACATCGGAATTAGTATTGATGGTAGCGAAAAAGTACACGATGCATTTCGTGGACTAAAAGGCTCTTTTGAAGCCTCAATGAAAGCTGTTGACTTACTAAATAGTTACAATAAGACAAAAGTAGGAATCAGGTTTACCATTACTAAAGATACCTATGATGACTTGGCTTTTATTTTTGAACTGGCAGAAAAACACAACATTCCTAAAGTTTACATTTCACATCTGGTTTACAGTGGGCGAGGTCTAGACAACCTAGAGATGGATTTGACAAAAGAGCAAAGAGTTATAGCTGTAAATTACATTTTAGATAAAGCATTTGAGTATCATAAAGATAAAAGAGACTTAGAGATAGTCACTGGTAATATGGAGATGGATGCCATTTTATTTTATGATAAATTTATCAAAGTTTATCCTGAACATGCAGATGAGATGAAAAAAAGATTAGTTACATGGGGTGGGAACAGTGCAGGACGTAAATTACTCAACATTGATGCAGAAGGAAATGTAAAACCAGATCCATTTTTTCCTTCTATTATTGGAAATATTTTTAGAGAAGATTTTACAGATATTTGGACAAATAAACCCAGTGAAATGTTAGAAAAACTTAGAGTTCATCCAAGAGACTTAACAGGTAAATGTAAAGAATGTGCATATTTAGAAATATGTAATGGAGGCTCAAGAAGTAGAGCCTATGCAATTCATGGCGATATGTGGGCAGAAGACCCATCATGTTACTTATAAAATAGGAGAAAAAAATGAAAAAAATCGTATTAACATTAATAACATCTGCTATGTTATTTGCAGGAACACCAAATGCAAATGAAAAAATATTTGTTATAGAGCGTGAAAGTGAATCAATTGCTATCATCAATAAAGGACTAACCAAGTCTCACATGAAAAATATGCATAATATGAATCATGGAATTATTAAATTTGATGGAGATGATGCCTACTTAATTTCACGAGATGGATACGTAGTACACTTTGATCCAAAAACAGAAAAAGTTCTAGAAGAGTATAAAACTTCTAAAAGTGCCATTGGATTTGTTATTGGAACAAACTATGTAGCAGTAGCAAATTACGATGACAAATCAGTTGACATTTTAACACGTGACTTAAAGCCGATTGATAAAATTATTACTGGTTCTAAAAATGTAGGAATTAAAATCTATAAAGATATGATAATTTTTGCACAGATGGACAGTGATAAAGTTACTATTTTAAAAGATAAAAACTTTGGAAAAGGTCTACCAAAGTTTGAAATTTTTAAAGAGTTTAAAGTGGGAGAGATGCCATTTGATGCAATGATAAAAGAAAATACTTACATAGTAGGATTTTTCTTAACAAAAGCATTTGGAGTTATTGACCTTGATACAATGAAATTTTCAGAAATTAAAGTAACAGCAAAAGAGAACAAACCAGTACTCAAAGTACCTCATTTTGGTTTTTGGTCTCTAAGTGAAAATCGAACGTTCATTCCAGCTGTTGGGGACAATGCAGTAATGGTTTATGACAAAGATTTTAACTTTATTAAAAATATTGAGATGAAAGGTCTACCTGTATTTACAGCACTTAGCCCTGACAAAAAATATTTGGCTGTTACCTTTTCGGGTAAAGACTTCCCAACCATTCAAATTGTTGACACTAAAACACTAAAAATTATTCAAACGTTTACATTTAAAGGTAAGGTGCTTCATGTGCGTTGGTCAAATGTAGATAGTTATCTATATGTTTCTGTCAATGGTCACGGAGATGGAAGAGACCAAAATAAAGTAAATGTGATTAATACTAAAGAGTGGTTTTTAGAACGAGAAATTTTTCAACTTAAACACCCATCAGGGATCTTTATCTATCAACAAAAGGAGAAATAATGGTATATTTAACAGGAGCAGGTCCAGGGGATATTGAGCTTTTAACAATTAAAGCGTTACGTGTAGTTAAAGAGGCAGATGTAATTATCTATGACCGATTAGCAAATCCAGATATTTTAAAAGAGGCAAAAGATGGTTGTGAGTTTGTTTATGTTGGAAAAGCCGATAAACATCACTCTTTACCACAAGAAGAGATAAATGAAGTGATTTATCAAAATGCCTTAAAATATGAAAATGTTGTTCGCCTAAAAGGTGGAGATCCTCTTGTTTTTGGACGAGGTGGAGAAGAAGGAATTTATCTATTTGAACGCGATATTAAGTTTGAATTTATTCCTGGTATTACCTCAGCCATTGCTGTTCCACAATATGCTGGAATCCCTGTAACACATCGTGGAGTTACAGTTTCATTTCGTGTAGTTACAGGTCATGAGAGTAACAATAAAGGTCAGTCACAAATACCTTGGGAAAACTATAAAACTGATGATACTATCGTCTTTTTAATGGGACTACATCGTTTAAAATTTATTGCCAATAAACTCATAGAAATTGGTAAACCAAAAGATTATCCTGTTGCTGTCATTAGTAAAGGAACAACAGTTGATGAAAAAACTGTTATTGGCACACTAGAAGACATATGGGATAAAGCTAAAGATTTACCAACTCCTGCTTTGATTATTGTAGGTGAAGTAGTTAAGTTAAGAAAAGAATTGAATTGGTTTGAAACAAAATAGTGATGTTTTTTACTACTATTTTTTATTATTATCACTATTCCAAGTTTAGTTTAGTATAATTGATAAAATATATAAATTTAATTGATTTAAAATAAAGGGAAAATATGGTTGATATAGCTGATATTCCAATGTTTTCTGATTTAGATAAAAAATTTCATAAAGATCTTTATGACAGTATCTATATTAAAAAATTTAATAAACAAAGCATTGTTTTTTATGAAGGAGACGAAAGTAACTATCTCTATATTTTACTTGAAGGTACTGTACGACTTTATAAGACATCACCTAAAGGTTCAGAAATTCAAATAAAAAGAATGGATGCACCTAACACTATTGGTGAATATGCCTGTTTTGAAAAAGAGTCTTTTCCTGTAACTTGCGAATTTATTACAGATGGTACAATGGGTCTTTTACACTTTGACAAAGTTTATGAATATCTTGACAACAAAGAGTTCTCTTTGGGACTCATAAAATCGCTTACATCAAAAGTCATGATGCTCTCCTCTTTGGTACACAAAGAGACCATCTTGTCTTCAGAGGCAAAGGTTGCTGACTTAATGATTGAAAGAGTTACTATTTTTAATCGTTTAAAAAATAACGAAATTGCTGGTATTCTAAACCTAACTCCAGAAACTTTTTCAAGAATAATGAGTAAATTCAAAAAAGAAAGCATTATTTCTGTAGAAAAACATACATTAACCATTCTCAATAAAGAGGCACTCTATATGATTATTGAAACAAATACAGTAAAAGAGTGTAGCAACTGTATTGATGTTTTTAAAGCAAAATTAGCATTAATGGAAGAGAAGTAGTCATGTCTTTTTTCCCTGCCTATTTTAATTTGAAAAATCGTAAAATACTTCTTATTGGTGGAGGATACATTGCTCTTGAAAAACTAGAAAAACTTGTTGACTTTACAAAAGAAATAACCGTAATTAGTAAAGAAATTTCCTCTAATTTTCAAGACTTCGCTTCACTACATGAAATAACCATAGAAAAAAGGGCTTATGAAATAGGTGATATTTTAACTTATGACATTGTCATTGTTGCAACCGACACGGTTACTTTACATAAATCCATTTATGAAGAGAGTCGCAGTACAAGAGTTTTAGTAAACTCTGTAGATGACACTGCTTACTGTGATTTTATATTTCCTTCCTATGTTAAAAAAGGTGATTTAACCATTTCCGTTTCTACAAGTGGAACCTCACCTGCCATGGCAAAGAGACTACGTATTTATCTTGAAAAACTTATTCCCTCTTCTATTGAAGCTTTTTTAAAAGAGATGAAAGAGCTTAGAAAAACATTACCAAAAGGTAAAGAAAGAATGAAATTTTTCGAAGAGAAGAGTGATGATTTTATGAATAAACACTTTAAGTAAAACCCTTGATATATATCAAATAAATTTTTTTCATTGAGTAGTATAATATTTGAATCCTACATAACTTAAGGGCTACAATATGAACTCTGAACTACTATCTATTATTCAAAAAAAATTTCCTTTATCGCCTAGACCTTTTGCTGTTATTGCTGAAGAGCTAGGAACTGATGAAGAGACTATTATAGAACAAATTTCACAAGAAAAAAAGAACAATATTATTCGTCAGATCTCTCCAATTTTTGATACAAAACGTCTAGGTTATAACTCATCACTTATTTCTTTTAAAGTAAAAAGAGAAAATATTGACAAAGCCGTAGAGGTCATAAATGCTCATCCTGGTGTTTCACATAACTATGAAAGAGAACACACTTTTAATATTTGGTTTACGTTAGCAGTTGCTCCTGACTCAAAGTTTGGCTTGCGAAAAACTGTAGAGCTTTTGGCAAAAGAAGCACAGGCTTCTGACTTTATTCTACTTCCTACTCTAAAACTTTTTAAAATAGCTGTTAAATTAAATACCACAGGAAACGATGCAAAAAAAGAAAAAGTTATTCAAGTTAAACGAAAAAATATCGAATTAACACCACTACATCATAAAATAATCTCTTTAGCACAACATGACATCCCTATTGTGGCTGAACCATTTAAAGAGACCATTGAAAAACTAGAAATTTCTTACGATACATTTTTTCAAATTTTAAATGAACTAAAAGAAGCTGGAGTTATGCGAAGATTTGCAGCCATTTTAAACCACAGAAAAGCTGGATTTAATGCCAATGCCATGGTGGTTTGGGACATAGAAGATACAAAAGGTGAAGAGATGGGAAAAAAAGCAGCCGAATTTTCTGCTGTAAGTCACTGTTACTTACGCCCAAAATATCCAAACTGGCCCTACAATCTTTTTACCATGATTCATGGAAAAACAACCGAAGAGACCAATGGAATTATTCAAGAAATTGCTTCTGAAATTGAACACTTTTCAAGAAGACCACTCTACTCAATACGAGAATTTAAGAAAGTTAGAATTAAATACTTTACTTCTGACTTTCAAGAGTGGGAAGAGAAACAATCTACTATTGATTATTAGTTTAGAACAAACAAGAGTTTGGGTATTATTTAATACCCAACTCTTCCCCCTACTCTACTTTAAAATACTCTCTTTTTAATGTAATAAAACTACTTAATTCTTTATGTTCTTCTATTTCTAATTTTTTAGCTGCGTTAGGGTTTACAATATAGTAACCTAATGTTGTCTCTATTTCGTCAGCACTTTGAAGTTTTGTATCAAATAAAACTTCTCTTTTCTCATTAGCATGAATCATATTGTTTTTTACCACTTGTGTTGCAAGCCATGGCATAGATGGTTTATTGTTTGTTCCAATTACTTTTACAAATGTCTCTGTTTTTAAAGTCATATTTTTCCCATTTCGTTTGAGTGTAGTCTTAAGTTGAACAACTCTTAATGGATGGGTTAAAAGGTCATGTGGAGCTTTGTTTTCAACAATAATTATAAATCCTGTTTCAGATTTTTTATAACTTAAACCTACATGCTTGGCTAAAAGTTTAGGTGCATTTCGTACTCCTGCAAAACCATGAAATGCATGTGTTTTACTCTCTCTTATTGTTGTTGCACTACCTTTAACTTTTGGCATATGACAAGAGATACAATTTTCTTCTTTACTCTCTGCACCTTTAGGATTGGTTCTACAAACATCAAAACCTTTTCCATTTTGCTTATGAGAGTGACATCCCATACACATTTTACCTGTGTAGAAATTTTTATTTCTATAGTCAATATCATGATAAGGTGAGCCTGTAGTCTCTTTTACTAAACCAAACCATGAGCTTTTTTCTTCGTAAACAACTTTTTTAGTTTCCATCCCTTTTTCAGCAGAATAAAGTACTTTATCTTTAGTTTCATAAATATTTTTATTGGCTTTCTCATGCTCTTCAATAGAAGTAATGGCATGGCATGAAATACAAGTAATACCTTGATGTTTATTAGAATCTTTTTCGCTAGAAGTATGACATTTTGCACATTTATAATTACCTTTTGCTTTGGCAGGGTGTTTGTCCCAAACAGCTTTATGAACAACATCTTCTTTTATTGTAGACTTTTTATGAAAAGAATCTTGAAACTCATTGTAGATAATAGGATGGCAACTTTTACAAGTACTCATATCATTAGCTGAAAGTTGAATATGTAAAAGAATAAAGAGGGGGAATAGTTTGAAAAATAAACGCATGAAAATCTCCTTTTTTTAATAAGATAGAGATTATCCTATTTATTAAAGAAGAAAGTTGATATTCATCAATATAACTTAAAAATATAATTATTTTAACTATAAGTTATATCTTTTAGAGAAAATAGAGCTATTTGTTCTCTGTTTTTTGGATAAACTTACCACAACCTTTGTCTGGTGTTCCACCAAAACTTTTAACTTCACGTGCTGTTTTATTTTCGAAGATTACCGTTCTTTGGCACTCTGGAGCCTTTACACACTTTTCATTACTACAACCTACATCTGCTGGTACTGACATTTTATATCCTTTAAAATATTTATTTTAGGATGTTATCTAATTTTTACTTTTTATTGACTGCAATCAATCTTTTTATTTAAAATAATAATTATAATAACAAAAAATGATAATTAGGAGATATTATGTCGGAAATAGAAAAAAAAGAAATTGAGGTGATGGGATCTACTGTTCCATTCTTTACATATACAATTGAGGAGACTCAATATTTTGAGTTTGATACATCAAAATGTGGGCCACCAGATCCAATGGTAAATGCAATGGCTGGACTAAAACTAATTGATAATTCCAATAAGAAACTTGTTATGTTAAATCATAAATTTCCTGGTGGACTTATAGGAAAGATTGGTGAAAACTATGACCACACTAAAGAAGATATAGAGGGTGGACTTGTTAAAGTTGTTTTCTCATATAAAGCTGGAGAGAGTGAAAAGGCTGATCTTTCACAAACCAGCTGTCACGGATAATTAATGTTTGCTATATCTAAAGATTTTGCACCACCTCTTAAGTTAATTGCTCCTTTTTTTAAAATTGGAGTATTTTTTTACTTAGTAGCCATGGTAGCTTTGTTAACATTTAATAGCTCTTTTACTTATCAAGAGATGAATGTTGCTGGATGGATACATCTGTTTCTACTTGGTTTTGTTATGGTCATTATTTTTGGAGCTATGGCTCAACTTATTCCTGTAGTTCTAGAGGTTGGACATGCAATAGTTGACTTATATTACGTTATCTTACCACTACTGGTCATAGGAACCATAGCCATGGTCATAGGATTTTGGGTTGAACCCTCTTTCCTTTCCTATGGTGGAGTTTTAGTTTTAACTTCCATGGTCATTTTTGCCAGTGAAGCATTTGCAACACTAAAAAAAGCAGAAATTACAACACTAACAGTTAAAACAGTAGCTGTAAGTAATAGTTTTTTACTACTAGGAATTCTTAGTGGATTTGTTATTGCATTGGGACTTAGTGGGGTTATTGCTGTAGATGTCAATAACATACTAAAAGCTCATGTTTATGCTGTTCTTGGAGGATTTGTTCTCTTGACTATTATGGGTCTATCTTTAACACTTATTCCCATGTTTTCACTTGCACATGGATTTGACGAGACACCCATAAAAAGAGGATTCAACCTAGTAGCAATTGGTGTAGCAGTAGTCTTTATCTCTTCTATATTTTCGCTATCTACGTTACAGTATTTAGGGTATGCACTTACTTTTTCAGGGGTAATGCTATATTTTTACCAAATTTATATTATTTATAAATTAACGGTTAGAAAAGAGTTAGATATTTGGGCAAAATCTATGATATTTGGATTTTTATCTCTAATATTTTCTTTAATATTAGGAGTATTGTCTTTCTTACCAAATACAAATGAAGCATGGCTACACAGTGCTGTATGGTTCTTTATGTTGGGATTTATTGGGTTTTTAATAAATGGTCACCTTTACAAAATAGTACCTTTTTTAGTTTGGTTTGAACGTTTTTCTCCTTTAGTTGGAAAAGAAAAAGTACCAATGCTTCATGAAATGTACCCTAAGAAACAAGCAAACATGATGTTTTGGTACAGTTCAACAGGTGTTGTTTTAGGTGGTGTTGGACTCTTGGTTGAAAATGATTTTCTGTTTAAATCAGGAGCAACACTCATGATATTTGGAGCGATATTTTTATATCTTTCAATGTCAGAAATGTTAAGTTATGGAAAATAAGGAGTAAAACTATGTGTACAATTACAAAAGAGGATGTTTTTCAAGCAGTTTCAACTGTTATAGACCCAGAAGTTGGGTTTAACCTTGTTGAGATGGGATTAATTTACGATGCATTAATAGATGAGGATTGTAATGTAAAAGTAATCATGACCCTATCAACAAGAGGCTGTCCTCTACATCAAATGATTAAGACTTGGGTTCAAGAAGCTGTTGAGAAGTTAGAAAAAGTAGGAGAAGTTGAGGTTGAAGTTGTGTGGGAGCCAGAGTGGAATATTTCAATGGCAGATGACAATGTAAAAGAAGCACTGGGTGGCAAATAGTATCTGCTAGCCATTTTTTTTACACAATAATCTAAAACTCATTTTCTTCTCATCTATTTATATTATAATATTTGAAATATAACATTAGGGAAAAAAATGAATATAGAACTACTAAGCCAAATTGTTGATTATGGAGTTATTGGACTCTTAGCCTTTATGAGTTTTTTAACTCTTTTCTTTTGGATTGAACGACTACTTTACTACAGAAAAATTAATGTTCAAAACTACACAACTATTGAAGCTTTAGAGATTGATGTAACAAATAACCTCTCAATTATCTCTAGCTTTGGTGCCAATGCTCCCTACATTGGACTGCTTGGAACTGTTCTGGGTATCATAATTACCTTTTATACAATGGGTCAAACAACGGACATGGATGTTCAACACATCATGACATCTCTTGCTCTTGCATTAAAAGCTACTGCTATGGGTCTTATTGTCGCAATTCCTGCTATTTTCTTCTACAACCACTTAAATCGTAAAGTTGAAGTACTTATTAACAAATGGATTATCCATAGTAAGGAGAACTAATGCGACGCTCTGCAAAGTTTGACACCATTAATGTGGTTCCATTTATTGATATTATGTTAGTTCTTTTGGTTATTGTTTTAACAACGGCTTCTTTCATACAAACGGGTCTTATTAAACTTGACCTACCAAATGGTTCTAGTAAAATGGAAGAGAAGCCTAAAAAAGAGCTAAAAATTTCCATAAAAGAAAATGGTGACATCTATTTTGATAAAGAGAAAATTGCACATGAAGAGGTAGAAAAGATACTACTTGAACATGACAAAAAGAACCCTATTCATCTCTACTCAGACAAAAATGCTAAGTTTGACAACTTTGTATTTATTTTAGATATTTTAAAAAAACATGAATATGAAAACTTAGGGATAATTACTAAAAAATGATTCGTTCACATTATAGACTTGCCTTTTTACTTTCAGTACTTGTTTTTTTAATATTAGGACTACTAATGGACTCTTTATTTAAAATTAAAGAGCAACAACCAAAACCTAAGTCTAAAGTCATAAAAATCTCCCTACTCTCTCCTGTTAAGCCAACTATAGTGAAACCTATAGCTAAAGTAGTTAAGCCAACTCCTGAGGTTATGGTAAAGAAAATAGTTAAGCCCAAGCCTAAGAAAAAGCCTATTGTCCATAAGCCAAAGCCAAAAAAAATTATAAAAAAATCAAAACCAAAACCAAAGCCTAAGCCTAAGCCTAAAAAGATTATAAAAAAACCTAAGAAAATCATAAAGAAAGTTGAACCTACAAGAGTTATAACCCAACAAATTATTCCTTTAAGTACACCTATTTATGTTGAACCAAAAGTAATAGTAAAACCAGTAATAAAACCAAAACCAATTCTAAAAGAGAGTACAACAAACCAAGCAAAAAATAATGAAAAAGCAAAAAAAGCTTTTTTAAATAATATATTACAACCTAAAATTAGAGCAAACAAAAAATATCCAAAAATTGCACTAAGAAGACATATTGAGAGTGATGTAAAAGTACGTTTTGACATTACAAAACAAGGTATGGTAACAAACATACGATTTTTACAAGGTAAAAGAATTTTTCAAAAAAGCATAAGAAAAACACTTAATAAAACATTCCCACTAAATATTCCCAGCAATGTACAACAAAGTCTGCCTATTTTAGACGTAACTATAGTCCTTCATTTTAATATCAGATAATAAAAAGAGTCTTTAATATACTTTACTATAAAATAAATTTATAATAAAGTAAAAGGATTTTATATAAAAAAGTTATTTAATTTTTCTATGTTCAATATTAAATTATCTTATAGTATTAAAGTTATTCTTCTCGCACTTGTATACTATGTATTTGGAAAATTAAGTTTTGCTATATCACATGAAAATAGCATTGTAACTGTTGTCATTTTTGCTGCTGAGGGTTTTGCCTTAACTTCTGTTTTACTCTTTGGACGAAAAATGTGGCTCGGCATATTTATAGGGCAACTACTCCTTGCCATTGGTTGTATGGAACCTTTAGTTGGTCTATCCATAGCCATTATTAACTCATTAGAAGCCTTACTGGCTTTTGCTTTATTTAACTATTTTAATCTTGATAAAAATCTATCTACTACAAAAGATATATTTGGGTTAATTGCACTCATAATCTTAATACTACAACCATTCTCTGCTCTTTTAGGTAACCTTGTACTTAATGCTTTTTCTGTTATTGATACGGCAGAATTTGGAAAAAGTTTTTTCTCTTGGTGGTTTGGAAACCTTATGGGACAAATATTAATAACCCCTACTCTCCTTCTTTTATATGCACGAATAAAGGAGACAAAACTTAGTGATTTTTTAATAATTGGACTCTTTTTTGCCTTCATATCTTATCTGTTTCAAATTATTATTCCCATTCAAAATGTATCACTACTTCTTAGTCTTACTCTACCTCTTATTATATATATATCTTCAGTAAAAGGCATACAGTATGCAACTTTTTCGGTTATTGTTATTACAACTGTTACTCTTTATTTAACACACATTAATTTAGGTATTTTTACAACCAATAATGAAATTGATAATCTTATTAATCTAAACTTTTATTTTTTATCTCAAATGCTTTTATTGCTCATAATTGGTACTCTATTTGAAGAGAGAAATCAAAAGGAGACAGAGTTAAAGGAGATTATTAAAGAAGAGTTAAAAAAGAATGAAAAGCAGACACTTATACTACTTCAACAATCTCGTTTGGCTCAAATGGGTCAAGTCATAAACATGATTGCACATCAATGGAGACAGCCACTAAATAATCTATTACTTATTAATGAAGTATTGGTTTATAAGTATGGAAAAAATGAAGTCAAACAAAAAGAGATAGATAAATTTCAATATGACTCAACACTTCAAATAAAACAGATGTCAGGTACCATTGATGATTTTAGAGATTTTTTTCAACCAAGAAGAGAAAAAGAGTACTTTTCACTTAATGATATAGTTAAACATCTTATGAATATAGTAGAACCAATTTTTAATAATGCAGAAATTTTGGTATCGTTTCAAAAAGAGAAAGAGGAGCTATATACAAATGGTTTCCCTAACGAGTTAGCACAAGCCCTTTTAAATATTTTATATAATGCAAAAGATGCTTTTATTGAGAATCCAAAAGAAGATAAATATATTAATATTCAACTCAAAAATGTAGATAAAAAAATAATTTTAACCATTTCAGATAATGCAGGTGGTATTTCAAATGATATTATTGAAGATATTTTTAATCCTTATTTCTCAACAAAAAAGAGTTTAAATGGTACAGGACTTGGGCTTTATATGTCAAAAATGATTATTGAAAAGCATATGAATGGAAGGCTATTTGTACAAAACAATTCAGACGGTGCATCTTTTATTATAGAACTACATAACGAAAAAAGCATCTCTGAAATTTAAATCTAAAGTACAATTATTGTCTTATTTTTACTTTTGTACCTACATGAACTTTAGAAAATATGATGTTAGCCACAGCATGTTGCAATCGAACACAACCATTGGTTGCTGGGTATCTTTTAACATATTTACTCTCATGTAAGCCTATTCCACCACCAGTTAAACGCATCCAATATTTAAGTGAAGCACCCACATACCTAATACCTACTTTGCTTCCTTTGTACTTACGTTTGTCACCATGGTAAATACGTTTTCCATTTCTATAGTAATTTCCAAAAATATTAGATCTTTTATCTCTAATTTTTTCTAAAACTTTATACTTTCCTGTAGGTGTATGTTTGTCTCTATAAATCTTTGTATTAGGTTCAAACTTACGTTTTGCACCTGTTGTGCATGGTGCATTTAATGCTACTCTGTTTTTAACCAGTAGCGTAATTCTTTGTGTTGATATATCAATTTCTATTTTGGTATTACTTCTTGTTGACTGTCTAAGTAGAGCAGCATTTTTGTAAACTTTAAAACTTTTTTTCAAATTAACTCTTTTCTTAAAAGAGTCAAAGGTACGAATATTTTGAACCAAGCAGTAGGTTTTTTTTGTACAATCCACACCTTGTTCATCTTGTGAAACTTTATCTTTGGGAAACAAAATACCTTTTGAAGTTTCATCTAGACTCTCTTTTACACCTTTACCTACCCAGCCATCAACAGGCATTAGTCTATAGTGTTTCTGATAAGCTATAACAGCTTGTTTGGTCGCTTCACCCCACTCACCATCTACAGTTAGTTTAATATTTAAATGAAGGTTTTTATTAAGAGAGATTTGTAAATTTCTTACAGAATTATAGTCGTTAGTACAACTGTGTTCTTCTACACTTTCACACATATCATCATGTCTACTAAAGTAATCACTTGGATACTCAACATCTTTAGCTGTTATGTCTAAACTTTTTTTAACTTTACGCCCTACCCATCCATCTACAGGAGCTAAAGAGTAAAGCTCTTGATATGCTTCAACTGCTTTTTTAGTATTTAGTCCCCATTGACCATCTTCTTTAAGTTTAACATTGAGCTTTAAATCATGATTAAGTGCTATTTGTAAGTTACGAACGCTTTCAAAACCATTCGTACAAGTCTTGATATCTGTACCTTCACAAATATCATCTCGAGAAGAAAAGTAGTTATCTAAACTTGCTTTTGCTTGTATCTTTTTTATATGATTCTCTGTCTCATGAGAAATCATACAACTTGTTATTTCAATTGGTTTTGCATTTGCTAAAAGAACCGATAAAAGTACTACAAGCAATAAAGATTTTTTTTGCATTTAGACTCGATACTATTAAGATAAATCTATTATATCATCTCAATATTAAATCTTTATTGCTCTTTTATTTAAAAATTATAGCTTACATCCATAAATGCCATATCGTTATTTGCAACAGCATCAAAACGACTTGATCCACCAATATAGTCTACTACTCCTATATTTGCAAAAATTCCATCTGCAATATCATATTTTAACCATGCTCTTTGAAAACCACCTTCATTGGCACTTGAACCAAATAGAGATACTAAATAATTTGCCTTAACAGTAGCATTCATAAAGTC
>Ga0256826_1000530_pt1 | contig 23145 bp, 27 predicted proteins | sample CV79metaG_FD_185975 | JGI IMG/M metagenome (GOLD analysis project Ga0256826, IMG submission 185975) | Hydrothermal vent microbial communities from East Pacific Rise, Pacific Ocean - CV79 | ecosystem: Environmental > Aquatic > Marine > Hydrothermal vents | place: Pacific Ocean: East Pacific Rise...
TGATACTGAAACAACAGGAACAGGTGAAACAGATAGAGTTATACAACTAGGTTACATAGTTTTAGGGACTAAAGAAGTAGAAGTTCATAATGAATTTTTTACCTCAGATGTTCCAATTAGTTTTGGAGCAATGGAAGTTCATGGAATAACTCCAGATATGATAGAGGGTAAATCTACATGTAGAGAGAGTGAATCTTACAAAAGGCTACTAGAGTTAAACACAGATGAAAACTATATTATTATCCATAATGCTCCTTTTGACTTAGGTATGCTTGAAAAAGAGGGTTTCAATACTCAAATGAAAGTGATAGATACACTTCGTGTGGCTAAGCATATACTTCCAGATGAAGATGCACATAGACTTCAGTACTTCCGCTATAAAATGGAACTTTACAAAGAGGAAGAAAAAGAAGCAGCAGCACTAGGTGTTGTAGTAAAAGCTCATGATGCCATCGGTGATGTACTTATTTTAAAACTTTTACTATCCCGTTTAAAAGATGAAGTAGCTTCTCAATTTCCAGGAGAAAATCCAGTTGAGAAGATGGTTGATTTAACTGCTACACCAATTTTAGTAAAAAACTTTAGATTTGGAAAGCATAAAGGTAAATCTTTAGAAGAAGTAGCACGTGAAGATTCAGGATATTTAAGATGGATGTTAAGCTCTATGGAAAATCTTGATGATGATATGCGATACTCAATAAATACTGTATTAGGTCAGTAAACTAAATCTAATCTAAACTAGATGATAATTTTTATCTTTTAATAATACATTATATATTTTTATAATACTATTTCAGTATTAATACAATTGAAAGACTATTATGAACTATGTAACACTATTAAAAGATAATAACCTAAAAGCTACACCTCAACGATTAAGTATTGTAGAAGAACTTTACCTAAATGGCCATATGAATATTGACCAACTTTACAAATCATTACTTACAAAATTTCCATCTATATCTCTTGCTACAATTTACAAAAATATAAATGCAATGATAGAAATCTGTTTTCTAGCAGAAGTAAAATTACCAAATAAAAAAAGTGTATATGAATTAACAAAACAAGAGCACTCACATGTTCTTTGCTCTCAATGTGGGAATGTTATGGATATAACTCTGGATTTAACAAAACTTTGTGAGCAAGCAAAAGAAAAAAGTAACTATACTTTAAAAGATAGTTCTATTGTTTTCAATGGAATTTGTCCAAAATGTAATAATAATTAGTAAACGATAATTATTTTCCTTTAAGAATTTTTATATTATAATATCAATATAAAATATTACCTCAAGGAACACAAATGAAACTTCTTCTTGTATCAACATTAAGTATAGCAACACTTATGGCATCTTCTTTAACACAACAAGCTAAAGATAATAATCTTATTCCCATTCCAGATTCAAAATCTGAACTTTTAAAACTTATTGATAATCCTAAGAATCCAATAACTGAAAAAAAAATACAACTTGGTAAAAAACTCTTCTTCGATGCTAGACTTTCTAAGAGTGGTCTAATTTCATGTAACACTTGTCACAACCTTTCTGAAGGTGGAGATGATGGCGTATCTGCTGCAATAGGTCACAAATGGACAGCTAACCCACACCACTTAAACTCTCCAACAGTTTACAATTCTGTTTTCATGGGTTCTCAGTTTTGGGATGGACGTGATCCTGATTTAGAAAAACAAGCACAAGGACCAATCCAAGCAGCACCTGAGATGGCAGCTACAAAAGAGCATGTTGTAGCTACTGTAACTTCTATGCCTGAATATGTAAGAGCATTCAAAAAAGCTTATGGTAAAAATGTAGATATAAACTTTGTTAAAATCACTGATACTATTGCTACTTTTGAACGTACACTTGTAACACCATCAAGATATGATGAGTTTTTAAATGGTTGTCCATCTGCACTTAGCAAAGCAGAGAAAAAAGGGATGAAAACTTTTATAGATAAAGGTTGTGCAACTTGTCACAATGGTGTAGCACTTGGTGGAAGTATGCAAGGTTTTGCTCTTGTAGCTCCATATAAACACGCTAACTTAGGTGACTTCAAAGGTGATGCTAATGGACTTGTAAAAGTACCAACACTTAGAAACATCACTCAAACAGCACCTTACTTTCACAATGGTGGAATCTGGGACTTAAAAGAAGCTATCGTTGAGATGGGACGTATTCAACTTGGAATAGAGATTAATAAAACTGAAGCTACTGAAATTGAAACTTTCTTAAAAGCGTTAAATGGTAAAAAAGGTCATGTAATGTTACCTATGCTTCCAGCATCAACTGAAAAAACTCCAAAGCCTAATTTAAATTAGGCTTGTACTCTCTTAATTCTATCTGGCTCTTGAGCCTTGTAGAGTTCCGCACAAGCTTTTGAAAGCTCACGAATTTTTAATATATAGTTTTGTCTCTCTGTTTGGCTTATCGCTTTTCTAGCATCTAAAACATTAAAAGTGTTTGAAGCAGCCATACATAAATCATAAGCGGGAAGAGGCAGTCCAGCTTCAATAGTTGCTAAACACTCTTTGCTTTTTGCAGTAAAATCAGCAAAAAGCATATCTACATCTGCTACTTCAAAGTTGTATTTAGAAAATTGAATCTCACTCTCTTTATGAACATCACGATAGTAAGTTTTTCCATGCTCATTTTCATTCCAAACAATATCAAAAATATTATCAACACCTTGAAGATACATAGCTAAACGTTCAGTTCCGTAAGTTATCTCAACAGCTACAGGATTACACTCAATCCCTCCAACTTGTTGAAAATAAGTAAACTGAGTAACTTCCATACCATTTAACCAAACTTCCCAACCAAGACCCCATGCACCAAGTGTTGGGCTTTCCCAGTTATCTTCTACAAAACGAATATCATGTTCTGAAACATCTAGTCCTAAAAATTCTAAAGATTTCAGATAAAGTTCTTGAATATTATCTGGGCTAGGTTTTATTAGCGCTTGAAACTGATAGTATGAACCAAGTCTATTCGGGTTTTCTCCATAACGACCATCAGTTGGACGACGAGATGGTGCTACATATGCAACGGACCAAGGAGTGGAATCTAGTGAACGAAGAAAAGTTGCTGGATGAAAAGTTCCAGCTCCTGAAGATATATCGTAAGGTTGAACAATATTACAACCTTGTTTCATCCAAAATTCTTGTAGTTTTAGTAACATCTCGCTAAAAGTTATCATGATATATTTGCCTTATATAATTTATAAACGCAATTATAGCGTGAAGAATTAAAAACTAGATTATTACACCACTTTACAGATAATATCACCAACTTCTTTAGCAAGTGAACGAGCGACAACATTACACTTAACTTTTAGTAAAAAACATATATCTTTTCGATGGGATTCACTTAAACATTCATAATTTCCCATACCTTTACTGATAATCAAATCAGCAGAATCAAACAGTTCTTGAGAGTATTTTGTAGCACGATTATAAACAAAACCAGGAGTATTTACACCACTATCAACAAGATTACAAAGTTTATCAAATCCAGCAACTTTCGCTTCTAACATTGTTACATCATTTATGATTGGATTCCCACGAACCATATAATATATCTCTACATGTAGAGCTAATTTTTGTAAGGTCTCTATGAACATATAGTCAAATATATGCTCACCAACATTATCACCAATAACTAAAACTTTTTTAGCAGTTTTTAGCTTTTGCTCAAAAACTTTAAAATCATCATGAGCAAAGTTAGTATGAAAAATCTTATCTAACTCTTCTTCTAAATCAAACTCAACTTGTGCAGCTAAATCTATAACATTTCCCGCTACTGCAATTTTTGTAGCAGTTAATAGTTTATTATCAGTAGTTCTTAGTTTTTCTTCTAAAAGTGGTTTAAATGAAAGTGCTTTTTCTGTAGAGGCTTTTTTAATCTTATCATAGAGGTCAGTTTTATCTGCTAATTTTGCTAAATCTTCATAAACATAAGAAGCTATCTCTGGAGGTGTATCTTTATAGGAAAAATTTTTACTAAGACCCTCTACATGTAGAGTAAGTTTTTTCTTTAGTTCTTTATCTGCTTTAATCGCATCAGCAACTCTAGCACTTTGATTAACTATGCAACCAACACACTCTTCATCTATTGTCATCTAGCTTGTGTGTTCATCTATTGCTTTATTCCACATAAGCTTATATTTTCTACGCATAAATTCAACTTCTTGTTGAGAAAGTTTTAATTGTTCTGTTAGAGCAGCTATTGTTTTTCTATCTTCATCATAAAGTTCTTGAAGTGAACCGAGTGCTTCTTTTAAAAAGTCATTTTCTACTCTGACAGCATCAAGAGTTTCATCTTTAGCATCTAAAACTTTTTCATGAAGATTAATGATAGTTCCAATAGTTTTTTCAATAAACTGAGGTTGAACCACCATCTCTTGAGTGTTACGCTCTTTTAACTCTGAAAGTTTTGCTGGAACTACTGCGTCAGTAGCTCCTTTTGAAGGGTCGATATATCGAACTCCATCTTCAACTTTAATAGTTAATTTTCCGCGTTCACACATATCATCAATGGCTGAAAGATCAAGCCCTGTAAGTTCTATATACTCTTCATCACTCATCCATTGCATAGCTAGTCCTTATAGTGAAATAATTGTCTCAATTTCCATAGAATCCATCTCAACTTTTTTAGCTTTTGCGATTCTATCTTCTTTTAGTTTTATAGATAACTCTTCATTATCTAGTGCTAAAATTTGCATAGATAAATATGCTGAGTTAATAGCACCAGCTTTACCTATTGCTACTGTAGCAACTGGCATTCCAGCTGGCATTTGAACAGTTGAAAGTAGTGCATCTATTCCACCAAGAGCAGAAGCAGACATTGGAACACCAATAATTGGCTTAACTGTTTTAGATGATAAGACACCAGCTAAGTGTGCAGCCATTCCAGCAGCAGCTATAAAAACCTGTGCGCCTTTCTTTTCAGCATCTTGAATATACTTAGTAGTTCTCTCAGGTGAACGGTGAGCAGAAGATATAATCATCTCATAATTTACTCCAAAAGCTTCAAATGTGTCTGAACACGATTTCATCACTTCAAAGTCACTTTTAGAACCCATTATTATTGATACAAATTTCATTATATTATCCTATTTTTTTATGACGAGATTATAACATATGAAATAGTTATTATTTATTTGTATTATATAAACTCTTTTTCATCATTAAAAATTCATCATTTGTTATCATATTATCATCTAACATTTTTTGAAGTTCAAAAATTCTATCTTCTTTTGATTTTGTCTCTTCTTTTTTCGCTTCTTTTCGTGCAGCAATCTTAAGTTTATTTTTAACAGCATATTCTCTTGCATGTCTCGATGAGACTTTATAAGATATTATAGACATAATTAAAAAGACTAAAACAAAGGCTACTGCTTCTATATATATACTATTTAATTCTTCTTGACCTAACATTATTTTGGATTAGTTCCCATTTGTTCATTTGCTGGAATTCTTAAAAATGTATATGCTGGAAGTTTAGTAGGTAAAGTTATTGGATTTACATTTCCACTATGAACCTCTTCCCATATTTTTTTATTTTCAGCTACTAATTGTTTTAGTTTTAAGTACACTTTTCCATCACGCTCATAAGTTGAACCTATTTCATTATCAACTAGCTCTACATGTAGACCAAGTGGTGCTACAATTTCAAGTTCATCATTTGGAAGTGTTTTGTATTTACATAAAAAATATTGACCATCTTCGCTAACTTGTCCACTTACTTGATGAGTTCCAAGTTGCATAGAAAAGTCTAAAGATTGAGTATCATTTTTCTCAAAAGGACGAGATACTAAATAAGCATCAGTATATCCACGATTTTGAAGTGATTGAAGTTCGTATTGATATTTTTCCTCTTCAAACTTATCTTCATAATAATCATCAATTGCCATTCTATAAGCTTTTGCAGTTGTAGCGGCATAGTAAGCTGTTTTTGTACGACCTTCTATCTTAACACTATCAACTACACCAGAGTCTAAAATCTCTTTCATATGTGAAGCAAGATTTAAATCTTTTGCATTCATTATGTAAGTTCCAACACCCTCTTCCTCTTCAAGTCTAAAAAGAGTTCCAGTTTCAGGATTTGCTGCGTACATTTCGTATTCAAATCTACAATCATTCGCACAACTTCCACGATTTGGTACACGACCAGACTGAAGAGTTGAGATAAGACAACGACCAGAATAAGCAAAACACATACTTCCATGAACAAATACTTCAAGTTCTAAACTTGGTATCTCTTTTTTAATAGCTACTAAATCTTTAAGAGAAATCTCACGAGCAGTTATAATTCTAGTAGCACCCATATCGTGATAAATCTGGGCATCTAAAACATTCATAACATTTGCTTGAGTTGACAAGTGAAGCGGCATATCTGGAGCTAAATCATGACAAAGTTTAAGTACGCCTGGAGTTGCGACAATAAAAGCATCTGGTTTTAACTCAGCCATTGAAATAATATGTTTTTTAAGAAGGCTAATTTGAGAATTAAAAGGAAAACCATTGATTGTTGCATAAACTTTTTTACCGCGAGCATGAGCGTACTCTATACCTTCACCAAACTCTTCCATAGAAAATTCTTTCCCAGAACGAATACGAAGTGAAAAATGTGAAACTCCACCATAAACAGCATCAGCACCAAAGTCAAATGCTATTTTTAACTTCTCTAACGTTCCAGCTGGAGATAATAATTCTACTTTAGACATTAATTACCAAACTGTGCTAGTAATGCTTCAATATCATCTGTAGATGCTAAATCTTCAGTTTCATCACCTGGAAGATGTTGTGCTGAAGATACACGTTTATCATCAGCAATACGCCCTTCAAATAAAGAGTTCATGTAGTTTGAAAGAGCACGCATAACATTTATAACACGTTCTATTTTTTGACGATGGATATCTTGATACTGCATAATATCCATAACATTCATAATAGCATCACCAGAGTTTTGTAATGTTTCTATAGTAGAATTTGCTTCATTTAATGCTTCATTGTTTTTCTCTAACTGAGTAGAGAAAGCTTCAACATCAGGAAATTTTGTACTTAAAGTTGTAAATAACTCAATGTTACTATTTAACACTTCAATAAGAGAATTTAAGGTCTCTTCTTTATCCATCATATCAGTACTAATACCCTCTATAATATCAAAAATTTCAGTTGCTTTTTCTTCACTTTCTTTAGTTACGTCATCAAGTTGATGCACCATTTTATGTTCATCCGTAGCAGGAAGTGGCCAATGATGAGCAGTGTCATTATTGTAACCTAATGGTTTACCATCTTCAGAAACTGGCACTTTTTGTGCATCTGTCCCTGTATATCCTAGTTCTGTCTCAGATTGGACTTCTTCAAGGGCATCATCTAGATTTTCTATCTCATCTCCACTCATTAAAGCATCTAATTCTTCTTGAGTCATAAAACATCTCCATCATTAAAATTCGCTAAATTTAATATTTGTCACTATAATATCATAAAATTCTAAACTTTATACAAAATCGAGAAAAAATGATAGTTGATTTACACAACCATACCAAACTTTGTAATCATGCCGAAGGTGAGATTGAACAATATATTCAAAGTGCTATAAAAAATAATACTAGATATTTTGGTTTTTCAGATCATGCACCAATGAATTTTGACCCAAAATATAGAATGAGTTTTGAGCAAATGAGTAGTTATGAAAATGATGTTTTACAAGCAAAAGAAAAGTACAAAGATAAAATCGAGATACTTTTAGGATATGAAGTTGATTACTTAGCTGGACATATGGATGAGAGAGTCCTACATGTAGAGAAGGCTGATTATCTTATAGGTAGTGTTCATTTCTTAGATGGTTGGGGATTTGACAACCCTGAGTTTATTGGTAAATATGAAGACCAAGATATAGATGAAATTTGGCAAAAGTATTTTGATACAATTAAAGAGATGGCAGATAGTAAACTTTTTGATATTGTGGGACATTTAGATTTAATAAAAGTTTTTAAATATATGCCAAATAAAAATATTATAGAGATGGCAAAAGAATCACTAAAAGCTATTAAAAAAGCAGATATGACACTAGAATTAAATGTTGCTGGCTATAGAAAACCTATTAAAGAAGCATACCCATCAAAAGAGTTACTAAATGAAGCCTTTAAACTTGAGATACCTATAACATTTGCTTCAGATGCGCATAAACCAGAGCAAGTTGGGCTTTTTAACAATGAGATTATAAACTTAGCAAAAAGTGTAGGTTATACACAATGTGTGTATTATAGAAACAGAAAAAAGAATTTTATCAATTTTTAGCATCTATTAACAATAGATATGTATAATTACCACATACAAAACTTATTAAGGAAATAAAAATGGGTAAATACATAGAATTAACTGGCGCAGATTATGAAGCTACAATCGCTGAAGGCGTATCTCTAGTTGACTTTTGGGCACCATGGTGTGGACCTTGTCGTATGATCGCTCCGGTAATTGAAGAATTAGCTGAAGACTTTGATGGAAAAGCTAAAATCTGTAAAGTAAATACTGATGAAGAGCAAGATATTGCTGTTAAATTTGGTATCCGTTCTATCCCTACTATCATCTTCTTTAAAGATGGTGAAATGGTAGACCAAGTTGTTGGAGCTCAGTCAAAAGCTGCTCTAGCTGAAAAAATCGACGCTCTTTTAGCGTAATTAGAGAACAGTAGTGGCTAAAGGGGGCAAAAGCCTCTTTTCATTATCTACATTACTCGCTTCTTTCTTTGGCGCAGCTATGATAGCTGGCGCCTTTGCTTACTTCAACTACAAATTTTCAGAATACAAATTTATTGACTTTAAAGAGTGGACTTTTTATGAAAAAAGCGATCTATTTACTCCGAGCGCCGATAAGTATGTAGTAGTATTTTATAGTTCAAGAGAACATAACACTCAAAAATTATTAGCTAAAACAAATATAAATCTTCCAATATTAGCAATTGATTATTACAACAAAGTTTATCCAAACTCTACAAATACTACTTTTTTAAGAAGTGGAACAAAAACATCACTTAACTTTATTCAAAGGTTTAATATCTACGAATCACCATCTATATTTTTTATAAAAAAACATAAAGATAGTATTTATAAACAAGATAGTATGATACGTAAACTAGACAATTTAAAAGAGTTGTCACAACAAGTTAATAACTTATAAAATTTAAAGGATGTTATGATGTCAAATATTTTAGATTGTGCAATTATTGGTGGTGGACCTGCAGGACTTACTGCTGGGCTTTACACTACTCGTGGTGGATTAGAAAATGTAACTATGTTTGAAAAAGGTATGCCTGGTGGGCAAATCATGAACTCTAGCGAGATTGAGAATTATCCTGGAGTTACTGGTGAAATCACCGGTATGGATTTGATGATGCCATGGCCTGAGCAATGTCAAAAATTTGGTCTTAAACATGAGATGATAAATGTAACTCGTATTACTAAAGATGGAGATATTTTTACTATTCATCAAGAGGGTGGAGCTACAACTAATGCTTATTCTGTAATAATTGGGACGGGTTCATCTCCTCGTCGAGCTGGTTTTGCTGGTGAAGATGAATTTTTTGGACGTGGTGTATCTACATGTGCTACTTGTGATGGATTTTTCTATAAAGGAAAAGAAGTTGCTGTAATTGGTGGTGGTGATACTGCTTTAGAAGAAGCTCTATACCTTGCTAAGATTTGTGCTAAAGTTTACTTAGTTCATAGACGTGATACTTTTCGTTCAGCACCAAATACAGTTAATAGAATCAAAAATACTGAAAACATTGAACTTGTTTTAAACTCTGTTCCTGATGAAGTATATGGTGATAAAATGGGTGTTACAGGAATTCGTGTAAAAGATACTAATGGAGCAACTAGAGATATCGAAGTTCCAGGTGTATTTACATTTGTTGGAAATGATGTAAATAATCAAACTCTTATTCAAGAGGATGGAAGTTTTTTATGTGATATGAACAATCAAGGTCAAGTTATAGTTGATATTAGCATGAAAACTTCAGTAGCTGGACTTTACGCTACTGGAGATATGCGTATAGCAGCTCCAAAACAAGTAGTTTCCGCTGCTGGAGATGGTGCAGTTGCAGCACTTCAAGTTATTTCATATGTTGATGAACTACTAAATTAGATTTTTAGTATGGGTACAAAATTTGTAAATTTTATTTATTTTAATGTCATAGTATACGTTGTTTACTATGTCATTGATCATATTTTTACATTTTTAAACTTTTATAGTAATCCAAACCTTGGAATTGATTTAATGGTTATGCCTACAAATACTGATATGCTATTTATCTTTATAAATATACTTATCTCGATGCTTGCTGGATATAAATTACTAAAGAGAATAAACGAAATTTAATCAAAAAACTACCTAATATTTGATATGATTTTAAAAACAATTTTATAAGGTTACACTATGACAAGAGTTGGAGTATTTGGCGCAAATGGAAGAGTAGGAAAATTAATTATTGATGATCTAAAAGAGACTGATAATATAAGTTTAGGTGCAGTATTTGTAAGAAATGAGTTAAACTTTTCAATAGATCCATCAGTTATGGTTTCTACTGATTTGAACTCTTTTTTAAACTCTTGTGAAATTGTTATAGACTTCTCACTTCCTGATGCTTGTGAAGTACTACTAGAAGCTGCTATTAAAAATCCTAAGCCATTAGTTATTGGAACAACTGGGTTGAACACTCATCAGTTAAACTTGCTAAAACAAGCAAGTGAGAAAATGCCTATTCTTTATGCTACAAATATGAGTCTTGGTGTTGCCCTTTTAAACAAACTTGTTTATCAAGCATCTGCTGCCTTAGAGGGCTTTAACATAGAAATAGTTGAGATGCATCACAAACATAAGAAAGATGCACCAAGTGGAACAGCTTTAACTCTTGGAGAATCAGCTGCTGCAGGACGTGGACTTGACTTAGATAAAGTTCGTGTAAGTGGACGTGATGGAAACATCGGTGAAAGAACAGAAGATGAGATAGCTGTTATGGCTCTTCGTGGAGGAGACATAGTTGGTCGTCATACTGTTGGTTTTTACAATGATGGTGAATTCATAGAGTTAAATCATACAGCAACAAGTAGAAATACTTTTTCTAAAGGTGCAATTCGTGCAGCTTCTTGGTTAGCTGATAAAGAAGCTGGACTTTACAACATAAGTGATTGCTTAGAATTATAAAATTTTTGTTATAAAATTTTTAGGACAATTGAAGTATAATTGCACATAATTAGTAATTTTAGGAGTATATATTTTCTTTGAAAATATGTAGCCCTGAAAATTACAGTAAATTAATTTTGTGTACATAAATTATACTATATAAATAGGGATTCTTTTGAGAGAAGACATTAACGAAAAATGTGCTGTTGTTGGAATATTTGGTCATGAAGAAGCTTCTAAATTAGCTTACTTCTCACTTCACGCTCTTCAACACCGTGGTCAAGAAGCAGCTGGAATATCTTCAGCTGATGGTAAAAAACTTCACACTATCAAAAAACGTGGTCTTGTTATGCGTGTATTTGATGAGGCAAAACTACAAACTTTAAGTGGAACTTCTGCTATTGGTCATACTCGTTACTCTACTGCTGGTGATGACTCTATTTTAGATGCTCAACCAGTATTTGCTCGTTATGATTTAGGTGAGATGGCTATTGTTCATAATGGTAATCTTACAAATGCTGAAGAAGTTCGTAAAAAACTAATTAAAAAAGGTGCGATTTTTCAAACGTTTATGGATACTGAAAATCTCATCCACCTTATCGCAAAAAGTGAAAAAGACAAACTAATAGATAGAATCATAGATGCTGTTCAAAGAATTGAGGGTGCATTTTCACTTGTATTTTTAAGTAGAACAAAGATGTTTGCTATGCGTGACCGTTTTGGTTTTCGTCCATTATCTCTTGGTCGCTTACCAAATGGTGGCTACATTGTTGCATCTGAAACATGTGCATTTGACCTTGTAGGAGCTGAATTTATTCGTGATGTTGAACCGGGTGAACTTCTTGTATTTAACAAAGGTAAAGAGCCTGTAAGTATAAAAGTTTTTGAAGCAACTCCTAAACATTGTATATTTGAGTATGTTTACTTTGCTCGTCCTGATTCATCAGTATTTGGTCAATCAGTATACAAAATGAGAAAAGAGATGGGGAAAGAGTTAGCAAAACTCTCCCCTGTTGAAGCTGATGTTGTTATCCCTGTTCCCGATGGTGGAGTTCCTTCTGCTATTGGTTATGCTCAAGAGAGTGGTATCCCTTATGAGATGGGGATTATGCGTAATCACTATATTGGTCGTACATTTATCGAACCAACTCAAGAGATGCGTGATTTAAAAGTTAAAATGAAACTATCACCTATGACTGATATTATTAAAGGTAAACGCGTTATTGTTATCGATGATTCTATTGTTCGTGGAACTACTTCAAAACGTATTGTGAAGATGCTAAAAGAAGCTGGTGCAAAAGAGGTACATATGCGGGTATCTTCTCCACCAACTACTGATCCATGTTATTATGGTGTTGATACTCCAGATAAAGATAAACTGATAGCTGCTCAAATGACAAATGAAGAGATTTGTGACTTTATAGAGGCTGATTCTCTTGCTTATCTTGATGAAGAATCACTTCTTCGTAGTGTAAATTCTAAAGATGACGAATACTGTACTGCTTGTTTTACGGGCAAGTATATTGTTTAACTAAACAGATAAGTTTAATGAGACAAGAACAAATATTTACCTTTGGTAACTATCTAAAAGATAAATTTGGATGTAAAGTTTACAAAGTTGGGATAAATATCTCAGGGTTTACTTGTCCAAATATCGATGGTACTGTTGCTAAAGGTGGATGTACTTTTTGTGAAAATGATTCTTTTTCCGCAAGTACTGGAGAGGTTCAAGAGCTTAAAGGTTTTCACTTAAACTTAGAGTCAAAAACTAACCCAAACTTAGAACTTCAACTAAAACAATTAGAATCCCAATTTAATACTATAAGTAAAAGACAAGTAGATGAATATAATGCTGAAAAATTCATAGTTTACTTTCAATCTTTTACAAATACTTACGCACCATTTGAGACGCTAAAAGCTCTTTATGATAAAGCCTTATCATTTGATAATGTTGTAGGTCTTAGTATTGGAACTCGTTCTGATAGTATCACAGATGAAACTTTAGAATACCTTGCAGAACTTAACAAAACAAAAGAGATATGGATAGAGTTTGGAATACAATCTGTGTATGATGAGACATTAGATAAAATCAACCGTGGTCACTCATCTGATAATGTAAAAAAGTGGATAATAAAATCTAAAGATGCTGGTCTACATGTATGTGGTCACCTCATCTTTGGATTACCTGGCGAAACTCAAGAGATGATGCTTGAAACTTCAAAAGCTGCTTATAAATGGGGAATAGATTCTGTTAAATATCATCCACTGTATGTTGTTAAAAAAACTGCACTAGGAAATGATTTTATAAGGGGTAATTTTACACCTATTACAGAAGAAGAGTATATTGATGTACTTATTAAATCAATACAAATGAAACCTCTACATGTAAATGTACAAAGAATAACTGCGGGAATAGATGATGCTTCACTTCTATCACCAGATTGGTGTAGAAATAAAAATACTCAAATTAAAAATATAAATAAAAAACTTAAAGAGATAGGTTTAAAATACTAGTGAGCATATAGTTTTGTAAACTGTGCTACAGATCTAAAGTATGGTGGATAATCAAAATATACTCTAAAAGCTTTTGCTTGACCTGGTTTTAAGTTTTTAGCGACAACAAACTCTTTTGTAATCTGTTGGGGCTTATATAGTTTATTTGACCCACCTTTAAAAAAATCTAAAAAACCACTAGGTTTATAAAAAGACCCACCTTTAACATTTCCAGTAGCCATCCCTTTATTTACAAGTTTTATCTCAATAGTAACTTTTCCAATTTTATGATTACCCTCATTTTTAACTATTCCACTGTACATAATTTTTTCTTGCTGAAGCATACGTTTATTTTTTAACTTATATAATTTTGCAGTTTTAGTATATTTATCAACTACCATAACTGAAAAAGAAGCAAGCAAAATAGTAATTAAAGCTACTGAAAATACCATAGGGAGTATAAGTTTTTTCTTTTCTTGCTTAAGCGCATTATATATTCCCCCAACACCAAAAAGTAAAATAACTAATATAACAATAACGTGCCAATAATTAAATAATGTCATCTACAACTCGCTTTTATGGAAAGATTATAATCTTTAGAAAATGTAAAAGGTTCAAGTATAGCTTTTATATCTGTACTTGAACCTTTAGCTATATTATGCTCTATAATCGACATTTTTTTAAAAGGTTTAAATTGGTATATATAATCTTTAATACTATTACCAGAAACCTTATATGCCTTAATACTAATTTTACATAGCTCAAAATTATGCTTTGATAAATTTGTAAGCTTGGCTTTAATAACTACTGCTTTAGTAAAGGTTAGTTTTTTTTGACTAACAATACTTATCTCATTTTTAAAAAGATACTCATGCATTTTAATATATCCTAAGGTTGGACCAAAGATAATAATAGAAAATGCTAAAATGAAAAATATTATAGCTATAAAAGTTTTATTTCTTAAAATAATTCCAAGAATAATAAAAAGAATAAATAAAGAAAAAGAGGCACCAAATAATATGTAATCATAAGGTATCAAATTATCAATAAATGAACTTAATTTATTAGTAATCAACTAATCTTGCCTCGAATCTTTTTCTGCTATTCCACTCATATTAAATCTACGAGCAAGTTCTTGTTTTATTCTATCTGGAGATATATTTTTAACAGCAAGGGCAACTAACATATGGTAAGTTAAATCTGCTGCTTCATATATCATCTCATGCTCATCATCATCTTTATATGCAAAGCTAAATTCTCCAGCTTCTTCTACAACTTTTTTCAAAATTGTATTTTCACCTTTGTGAATTAGTTTAGCAGTCCATGATGTTTTTGGGTCTGCTGATTTACGCTCTTGGATAGTATGGTAAAGTGTATCTATTACTCCATAAGCCTCAGTAGTATCTACTTCAACTTCTGAGTTTACCTCACCAGATTCTAATTCTGTAAAAAAGCAAGAACGACGACCTGTATGACAAGCTACACCCTCTTGAGTCACTTTTATAAGAAGAGTATCATTATCGCAGTCAATATTAAAAGAGTGTATAGCTTGAGTATGTCCAGAACTTTCACCTTTTTTCCAGATACGTTGTTTACTTCTTGAAAAATAGTGTGCTATTTTAGTTTCTAGTGAAAGAGTTAATGCTTCTTTATTCATATAAGCCATCATTAAAACTTCATTATTTACAACATCTTGAACAATTACTGGAAGAAGTTCACTCTTCTCCCAATCTACTCTATCTATTACTTTTTGCATCTACTGAGCCGAACTTCTTTTTTGTGGGTTTTTCATATCAACCCAAATATTTGGAACTGCTCCACCAGGTGTTAAGAATATTTTAGCATCTCTATTTGTTTTAAGTGCATCATTAAACTTACCTTGAACTTTCATTTGCTCTAACTGAAGAAGTTTAGTTGTTAAAGATTTACTTATAAGAAGATTTGCTTTTGCTTTTGCATCAGCTTGAATAGTAATAGCATCTGCCTTACCTTTCGCTTCAATTCTAGCTTGTTGAGCAACACCTTGTGCTTCAGCTGCACGTTTAAGTGCTTCTTGTTTTACACGTTGAACATCTTGTTCTGCTTTTTGTACTGCTTGTTTAGCAATTTGAACTGCTTCGATTTGCTCTTTTACTTTAGTAGGAAGAACAATATCACGCAGTTGAACTGATTGAAGTATTGCTGGAGCATTTTTAAGATTATTTACACTATCACGAATCCCAGCTTCTATCTCAGAACCTAAATCATTACGCATTTGAGTTAGTGCTTCTGCATCATACTTACCAATTACATTACGAACTACATCACGAACAACTGGGTTAATGATTTTATCTTCCCAAGAAAAACCCCAATTTGAGATAGTTTGAGCAGCAAACTGAGAGTTAAGTCTGTACTGAACAGTAAGCTCAATTCCAACAGGAAGTGAACGCTTATCAAGAACTGTAATAGCAGCTTTAGTAACGATTCCAGATGAGTTAGCATTTGAGTCCATACGGTTAGCATAGTTAATGATACGAACTTTTGTATCAACAACATATACTTTTTGAATAACTGGAACAATGAAGTGTAAACCTGGAAGTAGTGCTGTATCTTGATACTTACCATTTGTACTTAAAATACCACGTTGACCCTCTTCAATAATTGTAAAAGGTTTAGCAAGAACTAGTAAAAGAGCAATAGCTATCATAAAATAAACTATCCCTGATTTTCCACCCATATTAAAGTCAATGTTTGGCATTTTTGGACCTTGTCCGCCACCATTACCACCGCCAGAGTTTCCTCCACCATTACCACTACCTTGTGATTTTTTCTTGTTAAAGTAATCATTCATATCTGATGCCATTAAAATATTATCCTCTTTATTCATATAAAATTGTCCTAATCTATGTAAGTTAAATAGTGCTCATATTTAGCATTTCTACCAAATACAATATCAAAATAAGTTGATTGAATCTTTTCAGTCATAACGCCACGACTTCCACAACCAATCTCTCTAGCATCAACCATTGCCACTGGAGTAATCTCTGCTGCTGTTCCTGTTAAAAATGCTTCATCTGCAACATAAACTTCTTCACGAGTTATTCTACGACGAGTTACTTTAATGCCAAAATCCTCAGCCATCTCAATAACCATTTTTTGTGTTATTGAAGCTAATGAATTATCATTTGGTGGAGTAATTAATTCTCCATTTTTAACCATAAAAAAACAAGCGCCACTTGCTTCTGCCACATAACCTTGGTCATCCAAAAGAAGTGCTTCATCATAACCACAGTCAATAGCTTCAAACTTAGCCATTTGTGAGTTTAAGTAATTTGCCGAAGCTTTTGCTTTACCCATATTTGAAGTATTTGCTGGTCTTGTCATAGATGCGATTTTAAGTTTAATACCACTTTTCAAGCCCTCTTCACCAAGATAAGCACCCCATTCCCAAGCAGACATAACAGTCTCAACTGGAGCATCTTTATGATAAACACCCATTACTCCATAGCCTAAGAATGCGAAAGGTCTAATGTAAACATTATCACCTGTAAACTCATTTTTACGAACTAAGTCAATCTGTGCTTGATTCATCTCTTCTATTGAATATGGAATATCAATAAGAGTCATTTTTGCTGATTCTTTTAGTCTTGCTGTATGCTCATTTAAGCGAAAGATTGCATAACCTTTTGCAGTTTTATAAGCCTTCGTTCCTTCAATAACACCATTTCCATAGTGAAGCGTGTGAGAGAGTACGTGTACCTTAGCATCATCCCAAGCTACAAACTCCCCATTCATCCAAATATATTTGGCTGCGTCCATAAAATCTCCATATATTATAATTATTTGTATTCTATCCAAAATGATGTTTATTCTATATTAATAGATTTTAGATAAGTTACATTTTGTATAAAAATAATCTTAAAATTTTATAATAAAAGCTTTTTTAAGTATTTTTATATATAATACATATCATAAATTTTTTACATAAGAGAGTAAATTTTGTCAAATAATCCAGAAAAGTCCTTAGATGAGATAATAGAGCAAAGAGAAGCAAGGGAGGCTATTGTATCTGCTGAAGAAGCATTAGAGATACGATTACAAGAAGCAATATGGGCTGATGAAGCTAAAGCGGAGACTCATATTTTTGAAGAAGTTCAAGATGTATCTCCTGAACAACATATATTTGAAGATCTTCCATCTGACCACGTATATACAAAATACGAAGATATTGATAAAGATCAATTACAACATGACATAGAAGAAATTAAAGAAAAAATAGGACCTGTTTCTCAGGATGATTTTCAACATCTTCTTAAATTAGAAAGATGGTCAAGAGCTGCTACTTATGGTGGTTTCTTTATGATATATGTCGTAGTAGCTTTAGAAGTATCTATAGGTCTTAGCTCATTTGGATTTTGGACATTAGGAATACTTGCGGCAATACTTGTAGGTGTAGGTAATGTTACAAGATGGGCAGATATTACTCATCCTATTTTACATGGTGCTTATGATAAAGTTCCAAATGTTCCTCTAAAGTATAAGAAAAAAGGTTATGCTCGTGGAACAAGAAGATTTGTTGATTGGTTAGACTGGATAAAACCAGATGCTTGGGAATATGAGCATAATATTATGCATCATTACCATTTAGGTGAAGATGATGATCCTGATAATGTTGAAAAAAATCTTCAATGGCTAATAAACTCTCCAGCTCCATTTTGGTCTAAAAAACTAATTGTATATGCTTTTGCTTGTGTTTGGAAACCAGTTTACTATGCTCCAAATACTATGAGAATTCTTGACAATAAAGAAAGAAGAAAAAACAAGCAACCTGAGACAACACAGTACCATTATCTTCCACTATCTGACACGGGAAGAAAACTTTGGAAAGATTTTTACTTACCATATGGTTTATTTCAGTTTGTAGCTATGCCTCTTTTATTTTTACCACTTGGTTGGGGTGCTGTTTGGTCTGCTTTTGTTATTTTAATTATGGCAGAAGTTTATGCAAACCTTCACTCATTTTTAGTAATTGTTCCAAATCATTCTGCTGGAGATATTTACCAATTTTCAGAGCCTCATAAATCACAAGGTGAGTTTTACCTTCGTCAAATCATGGGAAGCGTAAACTACAATACTGGAACAGATTTAATAGACTTTACACATGGGTTTTTAAACTATCAAATTGAGCATCACCTATTTCCAAATACACCTCAATCTTATCAACAAAAAATGCAACCACTTGTAAAAGAGGTTTGTCGTAAACATAATATTGAGTACAGACAAGAAAGTGTGTGGAGTAGAATTGATAAAACTGTAAATATGATGGTAGGAAAAGATAAAGCTCCAAGAGTAGCTGGTATTTAAATCCTAGTATTAGCTAAAAACTTGTATAATTTTATTAAATTATATGAGGATTTACAATGCCAAACAATACTATTTTCTCAGAAGGTAATAATACCTTTAAAAAAAGCTATTTCAAAAATCATGAAAAAGAACTTTTAGATTTAGCAACCAATGGACAACATCCAAAAGCACTCTTTATTGGGTGTGCGGACTCTCGTGTTGTTCCAAACCTCATTACACATTCAGATCCAGGTGACTTATTTATACTTAGAAATGTTGGAAATTTTGTAGCACCTTATAATCCAGATGATGTAATGCACCCATCTGCTCCAGGAATTGAGTATGCTGTCTCTGTCTTAGGGGTAAAAGAGATTATAATTTGTGGTCATACACAATGTGGAGCTATTCACTCTCTTTTTCAAGAGATAGATAATCCAGACCTAATTCACACAAAAAAATGGCTAAAACTAGGTTATAAAGCTAAAACATTTGCTCTTATGTCGCTAGGAAAAGATGCTGAAGAGGAGAGACTTTGTCGCTTAACAGAAAAACTATCTGTTGTTTCTCAAATTGAAAATCTTCTTACATACCCATCTGTAAAAAGAGCAGTTGATGCCGATACTATTCATATACATGGTTGGATGTATGATATTGAAAATGGAAATATTGACTACTATGATCCTGATGCAGGAATATTTAAAAAACTTTCTGATTTAGAGGAAAACTAAATGATAGATACAAAAAACTTATCTGGTGATTTATTTGGTGGTATTACAGCTGCAGTAGTTGCTCTTCCACTAGCTTTAGCTTTTGGTGTTCAGTCTGGCATGGGTGCTATTGCTGGACTTTATGGCGCAATAGCGCTTGGTTTTTTAGCTGCTATTTTTGGTGGAACAAAAACTCAAATATCTGGTCCAACTGGTCCTATGGCTGTTGTGGCTGCTGCAGTTATTACAGGTGAAATTGAAATTTATGGTTCATTAGACGCTGCAATTGGTACAATTGTTGCAACATTTGTTTTAGCTGGTATCTTTCAAGTTCTTATGGGTGTTTCAGGGATTGGTAAATATGTACGCTATATGCCTTATCCTGTTATCTCTGGATTTATGTCAGGAATTGGTTCAATCATCATTCTTTTTCAAGTATTTCCATTTTTTGGTCTATCCTCCCCTAGTGATATTATAGATATTTTTGGAAAACTTGGAAGTATAGCTGGTACTGTTAATATGCAAGCAGTAGGATTAGCTTTGGCCACTATTGCAATTATTTATTTGTTTCCTAAGGTGACTAAAAAAGTACCATCAACACTAGTTGCTCTTATAGTTCTAAGTGTTACTTCTGTTTTAATGGGACTTAGTGTTCCCATTATTGGTGACATCCCAAAAGGTTTACCAGATGTACATATAAATACTTTACTATCTATGGATTGGCATCATCCTATGGTTATGATTATACCTGCCTTAACTTTAGCAGCTTTAGGCGCAATAGACTCACTTTTAACTTCTGTTGTAGCTGATAATATGACAAAAACTAAACATCAATCAAACAAAGAGTTAATTGGTCAAGGTATTGGTAATATTGGTGCTGGACTTATTGGTGGTTTACCTGGTGCAGGGGCTACTATGCGTACAGTTGTAAATATCAATGCTGGTGGTAGGAATAAACTTTCTGGTGCTTTTCACGGTATAGTTTTACTTGTTGTTCTTCTTGGCGCGGGATCTTACGCAGCACTTATACCTATCCCTGTTTTAGCAGGTATTCTTATCACTGTTGGTCTTGGAATTATTGATTATAAAGGTTTAAAACATATAGCTGTTGTACCTCGCTCTGATGCTGTTATTATGATTATTGTTTTAACACTTACAGTATTTGTGGATTTACTTCAAGCTGTAGCTGTTGGTATGGTTTTAGCATCGGTACTATTTATGAAACATATGAGCGATATTGCAGAATCAAAAACAGAATCTATGGCGATGGATGAGCATAGTAAAAAAGATTTAAAAACTCAAGTTTATATCCAGTCATTTAATGGACCAATATTTTTTGGATTTACATCTCACTTTAAAGAAGTTGTAACTCAAATGCCTAGTGTAAAAGTAATAATTTTACGTATGGAAAATGTCCCTTATATAGATCAATCTGGAATGTATGCAATAGAAGATGCTGTACTTGAGTTAGAAAAAAGAGAGATTACAGTCATAGTAACTGGTATGCAAAAACAAGTTCACGATATGCTTAAAAATATTAAACTTATTCCTGAGTTAATTCCTGAAGATAAAATATTTGAAGATTTTGAAACTGTAAAAAGGTTTGTAAGTATTACTGAGGATTGTGTTAAAAATTCAATTTAATATTGTCTACATGTAGACAATGTTATAAATATAAAAATATTTATTATAAATGTGTATTATAGTATCACTACTCCAATACACAAACCTCCCTTAGCTTGAATCTTGACAATTAAAACTTATATAAATAGAATGCTTATATGAAAATTAGAATAATAAGTTTATTTTTATCAGTAGCATTTCTGTCAATACTAACATTTGAATATATTTCAAATACTCTGCTACTTGAAAATTCAACAATAGAAGCTGTTGAGTATGTACTTGAAAAAAGATTAGCCGATAAATTTATAGATGATAATTATATTCTATCTTCTTGCTTTAATAATATAGGCATAGAAATAAAAGCACCACATACATTTGAAAAAGTTTTTTATACATTTCAAATAAATATCACCCTCTTTAGACCCCCAATAACACTATAGTTTTTCCTAACTACTAATATTTACTAAATTAATTATATACAAGGGAATAATTATGTTAAAAAATAGTGTTATACTAAAAGGTAACGATCTCTTTAAAAGAAGTTACTTTAAAGAACATAAACTAGAGTTGCTAGATTTAGCTAAAAATGCTCAACACCCAAAAGCACTTTTTATTGCTTGTACAGATTCAAGAGTTATGCCAAACCTTATAACTCAATCAGCCCCAGGGGATTTATTTGTATTACGAAATGTTGGAAATTTTGTAGCACCTTACAAACCTGATGAAGATTTTCACGCAACTGCTTCAGGGATTGAATACGCTGTAACTGCACTTAATTTTTATGATATTCATAGTGGAGAGATAGAATACTATGATCCAGAGCAAGAGATTTTTAAAGCTTTAGGAGATAAAGATGTTTAAGAATATCTCTGGCGATATGTTTGGCGGTTTAACAGCTGCCATTGTAGCCCTTCCTCTAGCCTTAGCCTTTGGTGTTCAGTCGGGAATGGGTGCAATAGCTGGTCTTTATGGAGCAATAGCTTTAGGATTTTTTGCAGCACTTTTTGGTGGAACAAATACACAAATTTCTGGTCCAACTGGTCCTATGACTGTTGTCTCATCTGTTATTATTGCGGGAGAGATTGCACTTTACGGCTCACTTGAAGCTGCTATTGGAACTATTGTAGCTACTTTTATTTTAGCTGGGATTTTTCTTATTATTATGGGGATTACAGGGATTGGTAAATATATTCGATATATGCCGTATCCTGTAGTATCAGGTTTTATGAGTGGTATTGGTATGATTATTATAATTATGCAAATATTTCCATTTTTTGGAATGAATTCACCATCTGGTATACCTAATGTTTTCGCTGAACTTGGAAGTATATCTCAAGGCATAAATATACAAGCTATCATATTAGCTATGGCAACTATTGCGATTATTTATCTTTTTCCAAGAGTTACAAAACTTGTTCCATCAGCCCTTGTTGCTTTAGTTGGCTTATCATTAATCTCAACACTTATGGGTTTAAATGTTCCTATTATTGGCGATATCCCAAAAGGTTTACCTGATGTACATGTAGACACTCTTTTAGGAATGGATTGGCATCATCCTATGGTTATGATAGTTCCAGCACTTACCTTAGCCTCACTTGGAGCAATAGATTCACTTCTTACTTCAGTTGTGGCTGACAATATGACAAAAACTCAACATAATTCAAATAAAGAGCTAATTGGTCAAGGAATTGGTAATATGGCTGCGGGAATTATTGGTGGACTTCCTGGTGCAGGGGCTACTATGCGTACCGTTGTAAATATAAATGCTGGAGGTACAGGAAAACTAGCAGGAATTATTCATTCTATTGTTTTAATGGT
>Ga0256826_1000531_pt1 | contig 23142 bp, 22 predicted proteins | sample CV79metaG_FD_185975 | JGI IMG/M metagenome (GOLD analysis project Ga0256826, IMG submission 185975) | Hydrothermal vent microbial communities from East Pacific Rise, Pacific Ocean - CV79 | ecosystem: Environmental > Aquatic > Marine > Hydrothermal vents | place: Pacific Ocean: East Pacific Rise...
TATTGGTCCTAGAGCAGAATGGAACAAACTTGTAGAGCAATATGAGATAGAAATACCTTACTATCACCAAAGACACCTTATAAAACCAGGTATTACAGGATGGGCTCAAGTAAACTACCCTTATGGTACAAATATCTATGATACAAAACAAAAACTAATGTATGATTTATACTATATAAAATCTTGGAGTATCTTGTTAGAAATTAAAACTATTTGGAAAACAATAGAAGTTATTTTTGCAAAAAGAGGGTTATAATCTTAACCCATGATATGACTACACTAAAACATACAGAAAAAGTAACCCTTAATAGATTAAAATAAGAAAGTATGAAAGGTATAAAAATAAGAAGAAATAAGCAGTATAGTAAAGAATTTAGAGAATCTACAGTCCCATTGGTATTAAATAGTGATGAATCAATAAAAAATATAGCTAAAGATTTAGATATAAATTACCATACACCATACGATTGGTTGAAGTCACATAAGAGAAAAGAGAATGAGAAGTATAACCCTAAAAGTACTAAAACCAAAGAGAGTTTAGAAGAAGAGTTAAAGAGACTAAGACGTGAAAATCTTATCTTGAAAGAGGAGCGAGACATCTTAAAGAAGGTAAAGCACCCCAAGGGCATTTCTTTCATAGTACATACTTCGCCAAAGAAACTCTATTAACGTATGCTTGGATAGAGAAGCATAGGAAGAGTTTCAAGATAGTTAGAATGTGTAAGATTTTAAAAGTAGATAGAGTTAGTTACTACAGTTGGATAAAAAATGGTTCAATTGTAGAGAAGAATGACAAAAAACTAAATAAGCTTATAAAGGAGATTTTTATGCAGTCAAGAACCAACCTATGAAACAAGAAGAAGCTAGGACTATAATGTCCCCCTTTGTCAAGACCACTTAACTCAACACTCTTATTTTCATAACTTACGATACATGTAGTAACTTTTTCTTTTGAAATTCCAAATTATTAATATATTTAAAATAAACTTCATTAGGTGTCTTGTTTCCAATAGTTGAATGTAATCGTTTAGAGTTATATTTCTCGATATAATTTTTAATAGAGTATCTCAACTCGCTCATACTCTTATAATCATTCAAATATATCTCCTCATACTTAATGGTTCTCCAAAATCGCTCAATGCAAATATTATCAATGCTTCTACCCTTGCCATCCATAGAGATTTTAATATCATGCTGTTTCAAGATATTAACATGCTCTTGGGCTGTGTATTGACTCCCTTGGTCAGAGTTAAATATCTCTGGGTTAGGATAGAGCATCAATGCCTCTTTGAGTACATCTGTTGTTAGCTTAACATCCATACTGTTTGAGAGCTTCCAAGAGAGTATCTTTTTACTATGCCAATCAACAATTGCCGATAAATAGACAAATCCTTTCTCTAGTTTTATATAAGTAATATCGGTACTCCACACTCTATTTGGCGTATCAATAATAACTTGATTTTTATCATTTTTAAACTCTTTGAGCAGGTACCTATATTTATAATGTTCCTTGTATGCCTGAGTCGTCTTATGCTTAGGATATAGGGCTTTAATGCCAATATACTCCATGTTTCCTACCTACCTCAATACCTCTATTCGCCAATGCAGTGACTAATCGTCTTGTTCCATAGTAGGGAAACTCTGAATGTATCTCATTTAAGAGATTTAAAAACTTTATATCCTCCTTGCTACTAAACTTTTTTACAGCTTCATAGTAGAGGGTTGATTTAGCTATATGGAGCAGTTTACACTGCTTATTTAGGGATATTGTTAGCTTGCTATCTACAAGTTTCTTTCTTGTCTTAGAGGATACCAAGCTGACGAGCTTTCCCTCTAAAAACTCCTTTTCGACTATTGTCTCTCCTAGTTTTTTAGCTATCATATCTTTCTCTTTTTTCAGTGTCTCTAGCTCTACTTTGTACTCTTTAACTACGGTGCTTTTATCGAATGCTAGACTCATATTCTCCAAAAACATCTTTTTCCAATTCTTGACATTTGCTGGTAGCAACTCATATTTACTTGCTATCTCATTGATGGTCTGTTCACCCTCTAAAACCTCTAATACCACTTTGGCTTTAAACTCTGCACTATATGTTTTTCTTTTTGTACTCATCTGTTCCTCTCTTTTTATCTTCTTATTTTATCTTTTTAAATAAGAGTATTTTATTAAGTGGTTTGGTTTTGTGGGGACATTATATTGGGAGTTGGTAGGCTTTTTACCTACCTTTTTAAGATTTCTTTTTGTTTGTTCTTTTACAGTCTCTACGACAATGCCCTAAAAAAAGTTATCTAGTTTTTTCATGGTATTATCGTTCCAGACTAAAGCAGAGGCTAATCAAGCCATTTTTAAATATATAGAAGTGTTCTATAATAAACAAAGAATTCATAGTGCAAATGATAATTTACCTCCTATAGCGTTTGAGGAAAAAATATTACTTAATGAGCGTGTTATTTTTGGGTTGAGATATCAAAATTAAAAGGTGTATTATACTTAATAGAATCAACTTAGTTCGTTAAAAGAATTTGTTTTACCGATTCTTTTACTGAAAAATCCGTTTTTAATAAATTAAAAGCATTACAACCCAACTTATTTCTATATTGCAGGTTCATTAATTGTAAAGCATTTTCATAAAATAAATCGTCTTCACCATTTATAGTAATTAATCCAGCTTCTGCATCTTCAATTACTCCTTGAAGATCATTATGTGAATTAATACTACCAAGTATAGGCATTTTTTGTACCATATAGCCCAAAAGTTTTCCTGGAAAATTATGTGTTATATGATTTTTATTAAGAGTGAACAACCCAATATCTGACTCTGAAAGTATCTGTTTAAACTCTTGTTGATTAACTGATGGTAATAAAGTTACATTCATTAATTTATCTTCAAGTATTTTTTTTTCAATTAATTTAAATTCATCTCCTGCTCCAACTAATAAAAAATGTGCTTTTGGCTCAACAAGCATTTTTTTTGCTAATCTAATAATATTCATCATATCTTGTGCATGACCTAAATTTCCACCATAAAAATAAATTATTTTATTCTCTAAATTCAATTTTTTTCTATATCTATTTACTTTTTTTTCAAAAGGATTTAAATTGGCCCAATTATACAAAACTTCTATTTTTTTATTCGTTATATAGTAATTATTAAACCACTCTAAATTTTTAGGAGACATAACTCCTATTGTATCAGCTGTATCATAGTTTTTTCGTTCAAAATATTTAAAGTACTTAACAATTATTGAATTTTCTTTTAAAATACCATTATCAATAGTCCACTGAGGAAAAAAATCTCTTAATATTAGATAACTTTTAACATCCCAAAGTTTTTTTAATTTTAGAACTAAAGTACCAAAGAATATAGTGGGAGAATAATAAATAATCAAATCATGATGATTATCTTTAAAAAAATCTTTACATGCTATCCAAGCACTTCTTGATAGTAAAGTTTCATTAATTGCTCTTTTTACTTTCGAAGTATTCTTAATCTCTCCTGACTTAAATCGATATATATCAATACCATCTAACCTGTCAATAATTAAAGATTTTTTTGTATTAGCATTAGGAGTAACAACACTAACTTCATGACCTTGTGCCTTAAATTCACAAGCAAGTTCATGCATCATTTTTGCACCAACTTTAATACTATGAGGCATATAGTCATCAACTATTATACAAATTTTCATATTAATTCACTTTATATTGTTTATATAAATCATTATTTTTCATAAAATCAACCATTTCTTTTATCATATTCTCATAACTAAGTATTTTATAATTTAATTCACATCTAGTATCTATAAAATTTTTATTGACCTCTTTCCCATCAACTTTATTTATAATTATTTCTTTTTTTGTATACTGTTTAAATAATTTCAATAAATCATATTTATTTATAAAACTGTTATTTGTAATATGATAAAGTCCTGTTATATCCTCTTCTATTGCCCACTTAATAGCTTTAGCTAATTCTAAAGTAGTAACTCCTGACCATATAGCTTTAGTAAAACCATTTATTTCTCCATTTTGTGACATAAACCAATGAAATAACTCTTCACCATTATTTTTAAGTTCTGGACCTACAACTGAAGTACGCAGAGTTAGATGATTATTACAAATAATTTCGCCTAACCCTTTTGTTTTAGCATAAGTATCTTTACCATCTTTTTCATCTTTTTCTATATATGGCTCTTTTTTATTTCCTGAAAACACACAATCAGTAGAAATATGAATTAATTTAGCATCAATACTATCTGCTAATTTTTTTAATCTATGTGGCATATAAGCATTTATAAAAATAGCATTTTCTAAATCTCTATTAGCACCATTAATTAAAATACCTATACAGTTTACAATTATATTTGGTTTGATTTTCTCAATTATTTCAAGAAAGTTTTTTTCATCTCTAATATCTAATAGAAGACTATTTTTATTTAATTTTTTTCGATAGGCAATATTTGATAATTCATAATCACTATTATTTCTTAAATAATTATAAACTTGATGACCAATAAGTCCAGTTGAACCTAAAACTAAAACTTTTTTTTTCATAACTATATCTCTTTATGCCAAACTGTTCTATTTACATAGTCTGTATAGGACAATATTATTCTTAAAATCTTTTTAGATACATTATCAGCAGTATAATCTTGTACTGGTTTTATAACCCTTTGCTTCTCATTATTATGCTTAACAGCAACTTCAACAGAATCAAGCACTCTTTGTTTTCCTAATCCAGACATTATAACAGTTGTTTCATCCATTCCTTCAGGTCTCTCATGTGCTTGTCTTATAGTAACTGCTGGAAGGTTTAGAATAGATCCTTCTTCAGCAATTGTTCCACTATCACTTATTACACAAAAGGCATTTAATTGAAGATTATTATACTCATGAAAACCATATGGCTTAGAAAATCTTATTAATGGATTTGTATTTTCATATCCTATATCTTCAAGTTTTTTTCTAGTCCGTGGATGTGTTGAAATAATAATTGGCATATTATATTTTTGAGTCAAGGCTTCAATAGATTCTAATAAGTCTATAAAATTCTTAGGAGAATCTACATTTTCTTCTCTATGAATACTCATAACAATATACTTTTTAATTTCTAAATTTTCTTTTTTTAGGATATCACTTTTTTGAATCTTATCCATATTCACAGTCAGTACTTCTGTCATAGGTGAACCAGTTTTTATAATAGTTTCAGGCTTAAGCCCTTCTGCTATCAAATAATCTCTAGCTTGCTCGGAAAGTGGTAAATTTATATCACTTAAATGATCTACAATTTTTCTGTTAATCTCCTCAGGAACTCTTTGATCAAAACATCTATTTCCAGCTTCCATATGAAAAATAGGGATTTTTCTTTTTTTCGCAGGAATTACACTTAAACAACTATTCGTATCACCATAAATTAAAAGTGCATCAGGTTGAATCTCTTCAAATATTTTATCAGCTTTAGCTATGATATCACCAATTGCTTCACTGGGTGTTCCTTTAACTGCTTCTAAAAAATAATCTGGTGTTCTTACACCTAATTGTTCAAAAAATAATTCATTTAATTCATAATCATAATTTTGTCCTGTATGGACTATAATATGTTCTGTAAACTTATCTAATTCTTTCATAACTTCACTTAATTTTATTATCTCAGGTCTAGTTCCCACTATTGTCATAACTTTCATATTTTTATTCTCCTAAATTTTTAAATTGATTTTTTAATTCATATAAATGAATTAACATATTTTTTAATTCATCTTCACTTAATCTATTTGTATTATGTGAATGATATTCCCCTGCTTCAGTAATCACTTCTGCCCCATCTTCAAAATACTTTGTATAATTTAAATCTCTATTATCTGATGGTATTTTATAGTAATCTTCCATATCAATAGCTTTTACCATCTCTTCTTTAGTTAAAAGTGTTTCATAAAGTTTTTCACCATGTCTCGTACCTATGATTTTTACTTCATGATTTGGTTTACCCAATATATTTTTAAGAGTATTTGCTAAAAGTTCTACTGTAGATGCTGGAGCTTTTTGTACAAATATATCACCATTTTCTCCATTGTTAAATGCAAACAATACAAGTTCAACAGCTTGATCTAAACTCATCATAAATCTAGTCATTGCTGGATCTGTGATAGTAATAGTTTTATTATTTTTTATTTGATCAATAAAAAGAGGTATAACTGAACCACGACTTGCCATAACATTACCGTACCGTGTACAACAAATAGTAATATCATTGTCATTTAAATTTCGTGATTTAGCAACAGCTACTCTCTCCATCATTGCTTTACTCACACCCATAGCATTTATAGGGTATACAGCTTTATCTGTACTTAACACAATTACTTTTTGTACATTTGCATTAATAGCAGCATTCAAGACATTTTCTGTTCCAATAACATTTGTTTGAACAGCTTGCATAGGATAAAATTCACATGATGGTACTTGTTTAAGTGCTGCTGCATGAAATATAAAATCAACCCCACGAACAGCATCTATTACAGAATTCACATCACGAACATCACCAAGATAAAATTTTAATTTATCATCACTATATTTTTTTCGCATATCATCTTGTTTTTTCTCATCACGAGAAAAAATTCTTATCTCTTTAATATCTGTATTTAAGAAACGTCTAAGAACAGCATTTCCAAATGAACCTGTTCCTCCTGTAATTAGTAGTATTTTATTTTTGAACATTATTATCTCCTTGTATTATAGTTTCACATAATTGAATATATTTAAGAGCTCTTGAATTAGCAGTTTCAAAAATTTTAATCTGATTTTTTCCATTGTTTATCAATTTCACTCTTAAGTTTTCATTTCTTTTTATCTCAATAATTTTTCCAGCTATATCTTTTGGATTAAGTGGATCAAAATAAAGTGCTGCATTTTGACATATATCTGTAGCAAAAGAATAGTTCGATGTTAATATTGGAAGTTCCATTTTCATTGATTCTGGATATACAGCACTAAAGGTTTCCAAAAGAGTAGGAGCAAATAGAGCATCACACTGCTTATAGACTGATGGACATGATGCTTGTTTAATAGGACCTAAATTTATAATATAACTTTTGTTAAAAAATAATTTTTGATAACTTTCTTCATCAATTGTTAAAACAAATTTTATATTCAAACCTTCCAATAATGGGTATATATCATTAATAATCGCTAAATTTTTTGCAGGATGATTATGTGCAATATAAAGAAATCTAAATTCATTTTCTTCTTTATTTGGTAGTTTTAAATAAAATTCGTTACCTTTTTCTTGATATTTATTTTTATTAAAAAATGTACTATATGTATTTCCAACTACATATACTTGATTTTTATTAATCTTTAAAGTTTCAGAAAATTTAAATCTAGCATCTTCTGTTTCCAAAACAAAATACTTAGCATCCCTCTTTAAATAAAAGCTTTTGTACCGTTCAAGTAGTCTCATTCTTAATCTTTTTAAAAAAGTCAATTTGAGATAGGCAACAGAATTTGGATTATATAACCAACCATCAGCAAATCCCATAAGATGTTTTCCCTTCGGCTTCCAATAACTAGGTCCAAATACTGTAAATACTATATTTGGTTTAATTTTAGATTCAAGCATATTTAATTTTCTAACTACTTTTACTCTTTTTTTTAAAGAGGCAGGAGATTCATCAAAAGAATAAAAAGAAAAATTATCTTTAAATATACTTCTCTCTAGTTGCATATCTATTGCTAAAGAAGTAAAGATATGATACTCATGTCTTTTATCTAATTTTCTTAATTCATCAATAAATGAAAGTGCAACTTGCAACCCACCACCAACACTAAGATTGGAGGTATTAATTATAATTTTCATATATTACCTTTCTATCTTTCTGTGCATAGGATGATATAATCACACCCCAAAATATATAAAAAACAGGACTGTTAAATGCATGTACAATAATCATTGAAATAAAAATCGAAGAAATCAATATTCGCATATCTTTAAAATATTGATTTTTTGCTTGAAGAAATGAGAAAAAGATTAACAGAAGAAAAAATATTAATCCTATAACTCCAACTTCAGATAATATTTGAAATATATAACTTTCTGCTACCTTTAAAGATAAATCATTTCGGTCTGTTTTAGTTCCAAATCCAGAACCTATTAATATATTATTATTATTTATTATGTTAATATATCGTTCTAATCTACTATCTTTTTCTTCTTGTTGTACTATCTTATCTATATTAAATAAACGATTCACTGTTCCTATATCATTATTATCTATATTTATAAATATTGTAATGATTAAAAAGATAACAGTTAATAATACTTTTTTCAATTTTAACAAACTATTATTTTTTAAAAAAGAATATATATAGTATATACCTATAATTAATAAAAAAGATTTATTTCCTGATAAAATTCCTGCAAACAATAGAAAAGCAATACCTATAAATGAAGTAGTAATTTTTAAAATTTGTATTAAAATAATAAATAAAGATATAAAAAGTCCATAGACTTGAGGACTTCCTAATATAGATGAAGCTCTAAAAAATGAAACATATTCACCAAATGACATACTATTTGCCCATTCAATCCCTTTTGAATGGTGTTCGTCAATTAAACCAAATAGAGTAGGACTAAAAAAATATTGTAAAACTCCTAGAAATCCTACTAAATAAACAATAGGTACAATTTTTATTATCAAAGATTTGAAATCATAAGTTGTATATTTATTAAAGTAAATACTCCAATAAAGTATCATTACTATATACATTAACAAAGATTGAAATGTAGAAAATTTTAAATCATAAAAAAACAATTGAATATAAAATATTGAAAATAAACTAAATATATAGATATATACAACTATAAAGTTTATACTTTTATATTTTTTTATCCCAATAATTAACATTCCTATAATACCAAATAGAAGAACTATTGCATAGAGATAATGAATACCTATCGTTGATAATGGAGCATTTAATATAATTAATATAAATATTATGTATGGAATATTTATAGAAAATAATTTTTTATTCAATTTCATATATTTCACTCATTGCAATATCTAATTTTTCTTGAATAGACTTTATATTTACAATTAGACTTTGACTAATTTCAGTTTTATTATCTATCAGTTTTTTAATAATTTTTAATAATTTTTCTTTATTTATAGTGTTTATATCTATAACATAATCGGCAAGATTATCTATATCCGAAAGAATTCCCTGAGATTTAGTACCATGATATGCTATATTAATAGAAGGTGTACCTACAGATAATGAAAAAATTACAGAATGTAATCTAGTTCCTATAAAAATATCCATTTTTTCATATAAATTACGTAATTGAATAGGAGTCCAATTCTCATGATAAAAATAAATTTTTCCTTCATATTTACTATTATTAAAATACTCTTTTATCTCTTTTGAAATTTTCATATCATTATGTCCCAAGAAAGAGATATCTACTTGAACCTGTGGGAAAATGTGAATAATTGCATCTTCGGTATCTATCAAATACTTCATACTTTCTATAATACTTTGTTTATAAATATTTCTCTTCTTCTCTACTTCTGATTGATTTTTTATATATTTAAAATCATGGTCAACTAATGTATAACCTATATTAGTTAAATCAATATCTATATTAATAGGTATAGTCATATTATCTTCAGATTTCAAATAAAATGCTGTATCTGGAATAATTTTACATTTTGTTTTACTACAAATTTTTCTAACTGAAGAGTATTTATCTAAACATAAAGACTCTCTTAAATAAATTGTATCAACTTTAGATAAAACTTTTTCAAAAAGCCAAGAGTTAAACTTTCCTTCTACTGGACCTAAAGATTGACTAAAAATAACTATCTTCTTGCGATATCTCCTTGCTAATAAAAAAGGATATAACATTCTTATTAAGGATAATGTCTGTCGTAGACTACTATTTTCAGTTACAAGAAAACTACCACCTTTACTAATAATCATATCTGATTCCAAAAAAGTATTAACTGCTTTAACTTCCCTCTTTTTTAAAAAAGATCTAAGAAATAATTTATTATTAGAGATAAGCATTAATAATGATTTAATTACAATCCACAAAAAAGTAAAAACTCTAAATTTATCACTTTTTAAATTAAATGGTATCTCTGCTTCATAAAAACATCCAGGGAATAATCTATTTGCATAGGGTCTAATAATATTATGATCTGTTTTTAATCTATTATCATTTATTCCATATGTTGAGAACATACTAATATCAGCCTCCCTATCTACATTTCTTATCAATTGAGTAGTTGCAATAATTATTGCAGCATCACCTTTATTTTTATCTGTATAACAATGAATTAATGAATATTTCATAATTTATCCTTTTTTAATAGAACTATTTTTTCTAAATGAAATTAATAAATAAATTCCAGCTAATAATATATATGCACATAATGATGCATATGCTGCTCCAATCGTTCCATATTGCTTTATAGCAAAATAATTTAAAATTATATTAATAATTATAACAAAAAATGCAATATATACTTGAATATTAAAAACTTTTAATAATTGAAGGTAGTGAGAACTCACACTGTAAAGTAATTGAAAAAATGGGAAAATTGCTAGTACATATAAAAAGGATGATACATTATTATATTTTGTCAAATCTAATAAATTGATAAAATAATTTGAACCTAGCCCAATAAGTAAATAGAATATCAATGCTAATATAGCTCCATACTTATACATTTTTATAAAAAAATCTGTTCTTGTTTTTATATCATTTTTATTGTGAGCTTCAGTAGCATATGGAAACAGTGTTAAGACTATTGAACTTCCAATCATCATCATAGCTATCGCAACAATCTGAGAAGCAAAACCATACTGTGCTACAGCCTCTTTATCTACGAACTTTGCTATCATTAGTGTATCAGTATAATTAAGTGCTATACTCATTAAACCTATAGGAAGTAATGGAATCGCTACATAATATCCTTTTTTGACAACATCAATCATAAACCTTGAATAAAGTAATTCTTTAAAATTTATAGCCATCATAAGTGAAATCAAAACTAATATTTGACCAAAAATAAAGATATATAAAAAATTCATAAGTGTTAAGTTGTTAAAATATAGTAATAGTGATATACTAATTAATATAAAGAGTTTTTGAAAAAATTGAATATAATTTTTTAAATATATTTTTTTTATTACAATAAAAAAACGTATAAACTCAAGATTAATCAGTTCTAGTCCAAGCATAATCAATGCTAAATGAGTTAGGTTCATATTTATTTCAAAAAAGCTCCAAATAATTCCTTCTAAATTAAATATTTTTAATAAAATAATTATTGCAAAGTATACTGAAAAAACAATAATAATAACTGTCTTAAGATAAGCATACTGCTTATCTTTTTTTGCTCCTGGAATATAAAGTCTAGTATAACTATACAAATTTTGAGAAAAAATTAATCCAGCTAGAGCAATAAAACCTTGAATCAATACATATTCTCCATACTCAGATACATACATATATTTAATCAGTATAAAGAGTGTTATAAATCCAAAAAGAATATTCAATATGCTAAAAAGTTGCGTATGTAAAATTTGTTTTAAATAATTAGGCATCATCATCCCAAATAAAGGGTTTATTCTCTTCACAACAATCTATAATCCAATCTAAAATCTGATAATTACCTTTATTTAATTTCGTTGTATCTGAAAAAGTATATCCATCAAAAGTCAAATGCTTTAAATCCAATAATTCTTCAGGAATATGTCTTTTATTGATCCAGTAATCTGAATATTGTACTATTCTTTGATACATTAAATCATTAATTTCAAGTTGATTACTAATTGCTTTATCAAGATAATCAAACATCTTCTTTTTAGTTGGTGCATCAAAAACTAAACCTTTGTTTGAGACATTATTTAACCCCACCTGTATAACTGGATGTTTGGCATATGCAAATTCTAAAGCTAATGTAGAAGCATACATTAATGCTGCATCACAAATTTCTGAGAGTTCATAACTATTAATAGTAGAAGTAGGTTCTATATATTTAATATTATTTGGTAACTTAGTACATTCTTGATTAATTATATCGATAAATCGTTCAATACTCTCATTTCCTTTTCTATAAGCTTCTGCAGGATGTGCCCTTATGATTAAATCAACATCTGGATTTTTCTTTGCCCACTCAATAATTGCTTTTACAAATATGTTTAGATCTGAAAATTCTTCTGTTGCACTAAACATTTTTCCATCCCATGGAATATTTGGATATATCCCTATTCTTTTACGATTAATATCGAGCTTTAAAATTTCAAAAATATTATTATCAATCTTTTCAATATCTGCATAATAATTTACATGATCCACATTAGAGTGTGGATTTCTTTTATTTTTAAAATATATACTTATTTCCTTCTTTATTTTATTAGATATCTGAGTTGTTTCCCAATACTCAGAAGATTCATTTATTGTATCAAATAAATAAGATGCATTATGAGAAAGTACAAGATTTCCTTTTCCAATATAGCCTCTTCCCCATACAATTACATGATAACCATCAGCAATACAAGTTTCAATCGAAGCACCCCATGTACTATAAATACCATGAGAAGATATTACAAATTTTGGTTTTGTTCTCTCAAGAATAGATTTTGTAGCTTCAACAGATAATAAAGCAGTTAAGAAAAATTCTCTAATTAATTTTTCATATTTTTCAATGTCTATATTACTTAATAATAAATACCTAGCTACTCCACCTTCGACATAACTACCAATAGAAACATTTTTATAAGTATAACTAAAAATTTTCTCAATATGAACACTATAAGATAAGTCCAAAAGTTTATTATATTCATACTTTCCTATCTCTTCTAAATATTTTGAATTTTCAATATTAAAAGTAGTTGAAAAACGATTTTGTTCATAATTACATAAAGAACATGCTAAAGAAAAATTTTGTTTTTGATTAATATTTTCACATTTTGTTAAAAGTTGTCCACACATTAAAGCATGAACCTTATATCCTCTTAGTTTTAATGCATATCCAATCACACCCTCAAAAGTATTAGATGTAGGTGTAACTCTTATTGGTAATAATAATATATTCCCTTTCTCTGAATTAAAAACTGATTCTTTTTTAATTGAATTAAATTCTTGAAAGGGGTCTCTTTTATTTCGATATCTATACTTTTTTAATACAAGAGCAATTATATTTATAATTTTTATCATAATACAAATCCATCATCCACAATAATATTTTGCCCATTAACATACTGACTCATATCACTAAGTAAATAAATCAACGTTCCTCTTAAATCACTTTTATCTAACATACCTTTATTTGAACATTCTTTTTTATAAGCTTCTAAAAATTCTTTAGGTTGATTGTCAAATATGCCTCCAGGACTTAAAGTATTTACTTTAATATTCATGCCTTTAAAATATTTTGCCATATATTTAGTAAGATGAATAAGTCCAGCTTTAATAGCAGCATACTCTACAGGCATGGTCATTGAAGTGTTACCATAAACTTCAAACTTAGGGGCAATTACACCATATATAGAAGAGATATTAATGATATTACCATATCCTTGTTCTTGAAAGTATTGTGCAAATTGTTGAGAAGTAGTAAAATATCCTCCTAAATTTAATCCTATATTTTCTACAAAATCCTTATACTCTACATCAAAAAAATATTTTCCATAATTTTTATTTCGAGGATAAGCATTATTTACCAAAGCATCTATTCTTTTATATTTATTATCTAAATAATTAATACCCTTTATTAATGACTCTTTAGAAGTTATGTCAAGCTTTATAAAGTCAATATTTGTAGTATTTAACTCTTTGGACAAGTTGTTTTTAACTTCAATTCCAACTTCTTCATTAATATCAGCAATAATTGCTATTCCATTTTGTTCTACAACAGTTTTTACAAACTCTTGACCTATGAGTCCAGCACCACCTGTAATAACTACTACTTTGTTATTTAACATTAAATAATCTCCTTATAAAATTCTATTTTTCTATCATTTGTAGTATTAAATTGTGTTTTAAATTCTTTAGTAAAACTCTTTTCTATTTCAAATATTTTCATCTCTTCAAAAACTTCTGATTCTACTATCTCTCCATTTGCATTAAATAGATTACTACTCTCTTGATACTCTAAATTATTGCCATCTAGTCCTACTCTATTGACACCAACAATAAACAATTGATTTTCAATTGCTCTTGCTTTTAATAAAATATTCCAATGAGCTACTCTTTTTTTTGGCCAATTAGCAATATTAACTATAATATTACACTCTTTTGCATAGGCACTATAAAGTTCAGGGAATCTCAAATCATAACAAATAGTCAATCCAATTTTATGATTCATAAAATTTATAATTGTTAAATTATTACCAGCATTAAAATATTTATCTTCTCCAGCAAAAGAAAAAGGGTGTACTTTAGAATATCTACCTAATATTTCACCTTTATTATCAATAAAAATAGTTTGATTTAAAGCTTTCTTTCCATCTTTAATAACCACTCCAAAAAGAATTGCTATATTATAACTTATCGCTAATTCTATAAAATTATAAACTGTTTCACTCTTGTCTAGGTTTTCTATTGTTTCTTCTATATTCGTAGAAAATCCAGTTAATGTCATCTCTGGAAAAACAATTAAATTAACCCTTTTAAGAGACGCATTCTCTATATATTTTTTACAATTTAAGAGATTAGCCTTTTTATTTTCCCATAATTGATTAAGTGATACAGTTGCTATTTTCATTAGTTATACTTTCTAAATACAGGTTTAATAACATCTCCAATAAGATATTTTTCATACCCTTCATCTACAGCTTTTTTATAAACTTCAAAAGTTTTTTCTAACGCTACTTTTGTAAGTTCTAACTCTTTTTCTCCATGAGCATAACTAATAGCTATCCATGGCATCATAACACCATTTTTTATCATCTCTTGAGCAAACAGTGTTCTTAAACCTAATGAGTTTTCACCTTTATTGTCAAAAGTTAAATAATAAGGACTACATTCAACGCCACCAGCTACAAAGTTCTTTTCAATACCAAACTCTTTGGCTATTTCATTCATTAAATTAATTAATTTCTTACCATAACTCCATATATGTTCAATAACATTATTCTCTTCTATAAATTTAATTGATTCTATAAAGGCACCAAGTCCATTCATCTCTGCACCATGAGTAGTAGAGAGTAAAAAAAGTCTCTCTTGTCCTTCTTTCTCAATAGAACCCAACTCCATTATCTCCCTTTTCCCTGCAACAGCAGCAACAGAAAATCCATTTGCCATGGCTTTTCCAAAAGTACAAAGGTCAGGTGTAACATCATAATAATGTTGAGCACCTTTTAAATGCCATCTAAAACCTGTAATCATTTCATCTAAAATAAATACTGCTCCATATTTATGACATACCTCTTGAACTTTATTTAAAAAATTATCTTTTGGGTGTTCTGAAGCTGATGGTTCTAAAATAACACATGCAATATCATTAGGATACTCTTTAAATAATTTTTCTAAAGACTCAATATTATTATAATTAAAAAGCTTTGTATTCTCTATATCTTTTTGAGGGATTCCCTTAGTAATAGGAGTTGACCCTATAAACCAATCATCATAAGAGAAGAATGGTTGCTCTTCACATCTTGCAACCATCACTCTTCCTGTATAGGCACGAGACAGTTTTACAGCTGCTGTCGTAGCAGTTGAACCATTTTTAGTAAATTTAACCATATCTACACTATCTATCAACTCTACTAATAATTCTGCTGCCTCTAGTTCAACTAATGATGGTTTTGTTAAGTTATTTCCAAACTCCATCTGTTCATAGGCTGCTTTATTTATCTGCTCATTTCCATAACCAAGATTTACAGCCCTTAACGCCATACCATAATCTAAAAATTTATTTTCATTTTCATCATATATATAGGCACCTTTACCTCTTTTTAAAATTTGAGGTGCATTAATAGGATATTGATCATATCCTCTACTATAGGTGTGAGCTCCACCTGGAATTACTTTTAATAGTCTATTTTGATAAGTCATCACACAATCCTTTATATTTCATAATTGCTTCAACCATAATAAAATCATCCATATCATCTATCTCTAATGATTTGTATTTAGGCACTTCATATCCAATTGTATTCTCATGATAAAAAGTTTTTTTATTTAGTAAAATATCAGTTTCTGATATATAAATTGTTCCTTCGAAAAAATAAATATCTTCGATTTCTTGTCTTCTTAAAACTTTCATATCTTTATTTTGATAACCACTTATATATGAATTTTTATCTTTTTTAATTAAAAAAGCAGGGTTTTGATCTTCTGTTTTTGAAATGCCAACAATTGAATTTGCACTGCTATTTAATAATTGTATTATAGCATTATTAATATCCATATCTTTTCTTAGAGGTGATGTTGGTTCAAGTAGTACAATATAATCAAACTCTTTATTTAATTTATCTTTATAAAAATCAATCGTATGCTTAACTGCATCAAATGATGTAGCTGTATCATTAGCTAAGTAATCTGGTCTTAAGAAAGGAACAGTAGCTCCATACTGTTTAGCAATATTTGCTATATTTTGATAATCAGTAGAAACAACTACTTCATCTATATAGTTACTTTTAAGTCCAGCCTCAATACTCCATGCAATTAGTGGTTTACCACATAATTCCTTTGTATTTTTTCCAACTAAACCTTTACTTCCTCCACGAGCAGGAATAATGGCTAAAAAAGTTTTATCTTGATACATTAAAATACCTCCTTATACTCAACATTTGCTTTCTCATATTCATCAATACGTCCAATATCTAACCAATACTCTCTAATGGGAAAAGAGACAGTTTTATCTTGACTCTTTATCATCTCTTCAAATAATGTAGGCATATCATAAAATTCATCTTTAGGGATCATATTTATACAAGAACTGTTAAGCATATAAATTCCAGCACTTACAAAAAACTTATGTAAAGGTTTTTCAATAATAGATTTAATTTTCCCCTTTTCAATATTAACTACACCATAAGGAACTTGAAAATCATACTCCCTTACACACATAGTAGCTTTTGCATCTTGAGACAAATGAAAGTCTAACATATTTTCAAAATTTACATTGGTGAGTAAGTCACCATTCATTACAAAAAATGCTTCTGTAGGTTTTTGTTTATTATGTAGAAGTGTTAATGCTCCAGCTGTTCCCATTCGTTTATTTTCTAGTACATACTCTATATTTGCACCAAATTTACTTCCATCTTCAAAAAAATCTTGAATGATATTGGATTTATATCCTACACACATAATAATATTGACAAACCCATAATTTACAAATTTTTCAACTATGGTTTGAAGAATAGGTTTTCCTCCAACAGGAAGCATAGGTTTTGGAGTAGTATCAGTAAGAGGTCTAAGTCTTGTACCTAATCCTCCTACCATAAGAACTACTCTGTTTTTATATTCTTTTGGTTTTAAAAGTTCATCAAGTATTTTGATACCTACTACTTTATTATCCTCGTCAACAACAGGTATTTGATATATTTTTTTAGAGGTACAAATATTAATAATTTCTTCTTTTGTATTATTTGTATTAACTACTATTGGTGTTTTAAAATATATATCTTTTATACTACATTTTAAGGTTTTACCATCAAGTATTGCTCTTCTTATATCTCCATCGGTAATAGTTCCTAAAAGTATATTGTCTTTATCAACGACTATAGCAAATTTTACTGCTCCACTATCAATAATCTGTAAAGCTTCTTTAATTGTTGAATTTGTAGTTAATTTTAAATGGTCTATATTTTTCATATCTCTACCTTTAAATCATAAAATGATTTTTTTAAAATATTATCTAAATCAATATTTGTTAAAATATCTTTTATTTGTTTACTTGCTCCACCATCACCATATGGATTTTTAATAGTTTTTAATTTATTTTGAAATTCAATAGAATATAATTTTTGAAAACCTTCTTGAATTGATTTTTCTTTTATATCACAATCCATCACACTGTCAGCCATAATTCTACCTTTCTGTCGGTCTCCAATATTAATGGTTCCTATGTTAAAAGATGGAGCTTCAATTAAACCACTAGAACTATTTCCTATAACGGCATCAACATATTGCAATGCACTTAGATAACGAAGTTGCCCCAATGAAGTAAAACAACATGATTTATGACTATTCTTAGATACATATTCATCTATCATACTGTTTATAACTCTACCATCTGTATCAGAATTTGCTTTTGTAAAAATAATATGTGTCTCTTCTAATTCGTCTATAACATTAAGTAATATTTGAAACTGTTCTTTAGCTGTAGAGTTTTCTAGTGTTACAGGGTGAAAAGTAACTAAAATATTTTTTTTATTCAATTTAAAATCAATCGAATTTTCAAATTTATCTTTATTTAAAAGCTCTAATTTTTTGATGTTATCAATTCCTAATCCACCCACATTAAAGACTCTGCTTGGATGTTCTCCTAATTGAATAACTCTATTTCTATACTCATCTGTAGCTGTAAAATGTAAATGACTCATTTTACTAATACTATGCCGAATAGATTCATCAAAAGCCCCTTCAGTAGTCTCTCCACCATGTAAATGAGCTATAGGAATATTTGCAATCATTGCAGAAGAGACAGCCGATAATATTTCATATCTATCACCTAGAACTATCAATATATCTGGTTTTAAATCTTCATATGCTTCAGCAAAAGAAATTTGTGCTAACCCCATAGATTTAGAGATACCTATAGCCGAGTCTGAAGATAAAAGCATCTCTATTTTTTTATCTATTTTGAACTCTTTTTCTATCTCTTTATAGGTTAATCCAAATTCTGGACTCAAATGCATTCCCGTAACGATTAATTGAAGTTCTAAATTATTATCTTTTTGAATTTCTTTCATTAACCAATAGAGTAATCCGTATTCTGCACGTGTACCTGTTACTACAGCTATTTTCCTTTTATTGTTTCTCATATTAACTCATCTTCACCATAATCTTTAGAAGCTTGAGTCCCTATAATTTCATCCCATCTCATAGGAGAAATTCCTCCACTTGGTCTCTTTATAGCTAAATTATTTTCAGAAAAAGTTTCTCCTTTTTTTATGGAACAAGAAGCAACAATAGATTTTCGAGCTATTGCTATATTGGGTGTTTCACTTACAGAAGGTTTTTTAACCTTTGAACCCATAGCTAATTCAATGTTACGAATAGCTTTTACCATGTTTTTTAACTCATCAGGTTCAAGAGATGCTTTATGGTCTGGACCTTCCATATTTTTATCTAAAGTAAAGTGTTTCTCAATACAACTAGCACCCATAGCAACAGCAGCAATATCTACTTCTATTCCTAATGTATGGTCACTATATCCATAGGCAATATCAAAAGTATTACCTATCGTAACCATAGCTCTTAAGTTAACATCTTCCATAGGAGTTGGATACATTGTATTAGCATGAAGAATAGTAATATTCTCTTTTAAAGTCCCAGAACTTATTAAAATATCTAGGGCATCCTCTATTTCTCCAATATCTGCCATTCCTGTTGAGAGTATTACTTTTTTATTTAAAGCCCCTATCTTTCTAAGATAAGGTAAGTTCGTTATCTCTCCACTTGGAATTTTAAAAATTGGTAACTTTAATTCATTTAATAAATCTATACTATCTAAATCAAAAGGTGTTGAAAGAAACATAATATTTTTACTTTTACAATATGTAATTAATTCATGATGTGTATCTATATCTAGTTCTAACTTTTTAATCATATCAAATTGAGATTCATTCGCATCTGTTGTCTTTTTTTGATAAGTTGCTTTTTGGGCATTTATAGAAACTAAATTTTCAGTTTTAAAAGTTTGAAATTTTACAGCATCCACTCCTGCTTCAGTGGCTACATCTATTAGTTTTTTAGCAAGTTCTATAGAACCGTTATGGTTAACACCTGCTTCAGCTATAATAAAAACACTCATTTAACCAATCCTCCTGCCTTAATAAAACCATCAATTTCAATATACTCTTTAGTTGTTGTATTGCTACCAACAAAACTATTGTTTTTAACTGTAACACCACCATTAATAATAACACCCGTAGAGATATGACAATGTGATTCAATAATAGAATCATGCTCAATCAAAGCCTTACTATTGATAATACAATTTTTATCTACTCTCGTCTCTGCATTAATAAGAGCATGATGCATAACTACTGTTCCTTCATCAAGATTAGCATATTTAGAAACGTAAGCTAAAGGAGAAATAATAGTAGGTAAAACAAAACCTATTTTTTTTAACTTATTAAAAAGTTTTACTCTTAAACTATTTGACTTAATTTGTCCTACAGTAACTAAAGCATATTTATACTCATTAAATAGCTTTTCTAAATCATCATCAGAACCAATAACCTTATAGCCCAAAACTTCTTCCCCTATTAACTCTTTCTTATCAATAATACCTGCAATACTGTATTTTTTCTCTTGCTCAATAACATCTATTACAGATTTACAATGTCCACCACCACCAATAAGAAGAATTTTTTTCATTAGAGAATCACCGTGCTTGAAATATTTACAATTCTATCTTCAAGCCATTCAGCATTAGAAAGGTCTCCACACTGAGCATCTTTAAACATTTCCAGTTTATTCATGAGTCGCCAGATAGAACGGGTCATAACCCCATGGTCATTAGTATATTTTAAAAATGCATCTCGTGTTTCTCTATCTTTTAAAATGACAGCATTTAGCCAGTAGTTTGAGGTTGAGTGCTTTGGTTCACTAATAAACTCTAGCTCTGAATCTTTAAAAAACTCTTGATACTGAGTAGCTAACGCCCGTTGCTTCTCAACAAACAGAAGCAAACTCTCCATCTGTGCCACACCCAATGCAGCTGCTAAGTTGGTGAGCCTATAGTTGTAACCCACTTCATCATGAATGTACTCATAAGGGTGAGGAACTTTTGCTGTAGTGGTAATATGCTTGGCTCGTTTGGCTAAGGCTTCATCATCGGTTACAATCATACCCCCACCACCTGTGGTGATAACTTTGTTCCCGTTAAAAGAGAAAATACCCACTTTTCCAAAGGTTCCTGTATGTTGACCTTTGTAGTAAGTGCCTAGACTCTCAGCAGCATCTTCTACTACGGCAATATTATACTTATCACAAATGTTTACAATCTCTTCTATCTTACAAGCATGACCAAAAGTATGCATGGGGACACAAGCTTTTATTATTTTTTCTGTTTTTGTATTGATACACTCTCCAGCAGCATTCATGTAGGTAGAAGCTTCTAAAAACTCCTCCAACTTTTTAGCAGATAGCCCTAAGGTATCTCTATCGACATCGACAAATATCGGTTTGGCATTACAGTAAGCAATGGCATTTGCTGTGGCAATAAAGGTTAAAGGTTGAGTAATCACTTCACTATTTTCATCGACCCCAACCAACTTCAAGCCAATGTGCAGAGCCGACGTACCATTTGAGGTTGCTATGGCATATTTAGCTCCCACAAATTCTGCTAACTTCTCCTCAAATTCAGTCACATATTTCCCTACGCTAGAGACAAAGGTAGATTCTATTGCTTCGTTAACATACTTTTTTTCATTACCTATAAACTTTGGCTCATGCAGAGGTATAAAATCTTTAGTTTGGTAAAGCTCTTGAATAAAATCAACCACACTCTTATATATCATTACATCTTCCCATCTAAATATTTACCCGTCTCTTTATGTCCAAAATCAGGAATCATCTTAAAAAAGAGTTCAACTATCTGCTCTTTTTTCCATGCTCTGTTGTTTAACATCATTTCTATGGTCTCTTCAAACTCTTTCAAAAGAGCTTCATCAAAATCTGCCTCATTCTTAATGATGCCAAGGTTCTCAAAGCGTTCCATATCTAAGGTCTCATTTTCAGTGAAAAATTCTTCAAAGTCTTTCTCTCCTGTGGTGTCACTAGAAGTAAAGAGGCAAGGGTATTTTCCTTCTTGTGGCAAAGTTTTAGCCAAAGCTCTTGCTTCGTCTTCATCTTTACAGAGATAAGGTTCATAGCCTAAATCTTCTAAATATTTTACGGCAATATCAGCAAAAGAGATAAGGTGCAGACTCTCACTCAATTTAGGAAAAAATATATCTCTGTTCTCACCAAATATACAAGACATTAAACAGAGCTCACCACTCTCTTGAGGGGTAACAAAGTAACGTTTTATGTCATTGGGAGCTACGATGGGCTGTTGCTTTTGAATACGCTGGTTAAATCCATGAAGCAAAGAACCATCAGAAAACGCCACATTAGCAAAACGTGCCATAGAGACGTTGATATTGAAAGAATTTCTATGTACAAACATCTCCATGATTCGCTTTGAAGCCCCCATCATATTGACAGGATTTGCAGCTTTATCCGTAGAGACACAGAAATATTTTTTAATTCCATGTTCTACAGACTGTTTAATGGTCTTATCAGTATTAAAAATATTAGTCTCTATCATACGCATCAGTGTAAAAGGGTCTTTTTCACTGCGTACATGTTTAAGTGCAGAGAGGTTTAAAACATAATCATAAGCCCCATCAGCTTTAATAAAAGCATCATACTCAACTGAACCAATATCAAGTGCAAAGGTAGCAAACTCTCCATCTATATAGCCAAAAGAACTACGAATATCACGAACTAATTCTACCATATTGTTTTCAGATATATCAACCACATGAAGCTTTTTAGGATTACGTTTAAATATCTCTTTTGTAACAGCTTGACCGATACTCCCTGCTCCACCTATAACTAAAAATTTTGATTGAGTAATAATTTTTTGTAATTCTTTTTCATATTGTTTTATATCTGTTGGGAAAAGTAATTTATCCCTTCCTATTAATTTTAATATTTTCATTCTATTCCCTAAAATAACAATCAACTACTTTTTGTAATATCTTTTTAAATTATATCACAAATATACATATATTCTACTTTAAAGAATACAATTAAACATAAAACAATACATATAAAAATCTATATTATTTATACCCATTAGGATTATTTCTCTGCCATCTCCATCCATCTTCACACATCTCTTCAATACCTTTTTTTGCTTTCCAACCTAAAATTTCTTTTGCATACGAAGGGTCAGCAAAACAAGTAGCAA
>Ga0256826_1000532_pt1 | contig 23133 bp, 25 predicted proteins | sample CV79metaG_FD_185975 | JGI IMG/M metagenome (GOLD analysis project Ga0256826, IMG submission 185975) | Hydrothermal vent microbial communities from East Pacific Rise, Pacific Ocean - CV79 | ecosystem: Environmental > Aquatic > Marine > Hydrothermal vents | place: Pacific Ocean: East Pacific Rise...
GTGAAAGAGAGACACTTAAGAGGAAAGAAACTACTATTGTTGGACGAAAATTTATTATTAATCAGACAGAGAAGTTTATATTTATAATACCATACTCTCAGGAAAAATCTATTTTAGATAAAAAGTTTAAAGATGAGTGTAGAAAATTCAAAATAGAACCGAAACTAAGACCTTTTTTATTACAGAACCCTACAATTTTTAAACTTGTAAAAAAACTACTTAGTGGAGTTTAAATCCTCTTTTTGAGTGGAGTAGACTCTCATTGTAAAAGTTGACTTTATCAGCTCACCATCGCGTTTAAAGTGAATAGGAAAGTTTATTCCTATAATCCAGTCACTTTTATTTACTGCATCTAAAAAATCATAAAAAGTTTTAGGTGAATTTATCTCCGAAGTTGTATTCACTTCATAAACACTAAACTCTCCTTCATTTTCTAGTCTAACTTTTTTTGAAATACTCAAAGATGAAAAATAAGCTTGGTGGGTCTTCTCAAACCTATCAGGATTAAAAGCAGTATCAAACGCGGTAATAATATGTCGATTATCTGCTTTTAGTTTTTGTAAGAATTCTAATGTTTCATCACTGAAATTTTGATATTTTCTCAACTCTTTATTCTCTTTTCTTAACTCTGCTCTTTGCTCTCTGTAATCTTTCCCATTTGGAATTAAAACTGCAAAAGAGAAAACTAGTACTATTATAAGTAAAAGAGTCGAGAGTGATAATAAATATATGTTTGGACGAGAAATTTTAATTTTCATCTTCACTCTCCTCATCTACTGGAATTTCAAGTTTATTACTCTCAATATAGTTAGTTGAAACAAATCGTAACCAACCATTATCTGCAGGATAAAAGCTACTATATGTTTTATGAAAAATAGAGCGCAGTGGTGCTTGAAGCATAAAGTTATAAACATCTTTATTGGGTGTGATTCCGTATAAAATCAAGCCATTCTCAAGTAAATCTGCTTGAGAAAGAGTTATACGAGATGGAATCAAATCGAATAAGTTTGTAATGGACTCTTTTAAAACACTATTTTGGGTATAAACTCTCTCAGAGAGAAAAGTCTCTTTTTCTATGAATGTTATTTCTCTTTCCATATCATCAAGTGTTATATTTAAGTCATATCTCTCTTGAATAATTTCTGCTCTTTCCTGAGAAAAACGATACTCTTTAAAAACTAAAAAAAGGTATGTAGAAAAAAGCATAAAAAGAGTAATAGAGAAAAATGTAAGCAGAAGCTTCATCTCTTGTGTTAAAGCACTCTTATCTCTTGCTCTTATATAGCTATATTTCATAGAGTTAACTCCGATTTTGCTAGTTCGCAAACTTTTGTCGCTAAATCTACATGTCTTATATATACACTTAAAAACATCTCTTCTTCTAAATAACGTTTAAGGTCATTACTCACACCAACACCATCAGCAATATAAACACTCTCTATAAATACAGAGTCATATCTTTCATCTTTATAGAAGGCATTTACAGAGCTCTGGATAAGGGCAAAGCGTTGATAATCTTCATTAAATCCATCAGCCTCATTAACCGGCATATCCTCTTCAGATACACTCTCATTAAACTCCTCTTCAATATCTTTAGATTCAGCAAACTCATCTATATCTTCTATTGAATCTAAATCTTCAATATCACCAAAATCATCTAATGAGTCGAGATCATCAATAGCATCAATATCTTCTAAATCAATACCATCATCCATATCTATACTAATATCCTCATCATCTGTATCTTCATACATAAGGAGCTCATCATTCTCTGTATGTTCTAAATCAAGATGCTCAGAAAAAAGAAGTTTACCATCTTCAAATACACTCAAAGAGATAAAACTATCTTCAATCAAAATAAACATCGCAGTATGGTCATTTATTTTATCTTCAAAAAAGTGAGCTAGAAGTACAAAAGGAGAAAATATAAAGTCTATCCCTAACTCTTCATAGCTTCTCTCCAGGGCATATAAATCTTCTTGAGAGGTAAAGTATGTCCAGTTTTTATTAAAGCATTTATACTCTAAGGTACTTACATCTTCATAATAAGAGATTTTATTTTTTGAACATGTTGGAACAGCACCCTGTGTTGCTGATTTATCTAATATTGAAATGTAGTGGTATGGAGATTCAGCAGTATATGTCGATATGAAATCCAGCATATCACTACTTAGAGAGTTTGTTGTAAAAACCTCTTCGTAACTATTGAGTACCTTGTCTTTAGAACACAACTCTATATAGACTGTACTTTGAGAACGATCAACAACAATATTGACAAATACTTTACTGTATAAAGATTCGAAAAACTTACCAAGCATTACTTATCAACTCCACAAAGTGGGTGTGCTTTGTTATAATTTTGTTGTTTCAATGCACTCCCTAGTTTAGTATATATTTGTGTCGTCGCCATAGAGGAGTGACCTAATAATTCACTTACATCTACTATGGGTGCACCACTATTTAGTAAGGAAGTTGCATAAGAGTGACGTAGTTGATGTGGTGTTACTTTCAAAGATACCCTCTTAAAGACTTTAGTTACGATATATCTTAGACTATTTTCGCTTAATTTTCCTCTATTTTTTTCAAAAAGGAATTTTTTTGGATGATTCTTTGTTAAATAAACATCTATCAACTCTTTTGTTGAACTTATAAGTGGAATATCTCGTTGTTTATTTCCTTTTCCTAAAACTCTAATCCAAGAATCAGATATATCATCTAACTTCAGTGAAGATAATTCCGAGATACGAAGACCTAGAGTATATAGTAGTACAACCACAAGTTCCTCTTCTAAATTTGCTACTTCTATACCTTCAAGTATATGCTCATGTGAGATTGGTTTTGGAAGAGTTTTAGCTACTTTTACACTCTCATCTGCTTGTAAAACAACTCTTATACGGTTGTCATTTAAGTAGGTGGAAAAGCTTCTAATCGCACTCAGCTTTTTAGCTATAGTTTTTGGATTTAAGTGAGCAATTTTAATTCGGTAGGGCATAAGATTAAAGCTAATATAATCATCTTCTTGCTCTATTTCCATCACTAAAAGAGCTTCACTAATAGACTCATCATAACTTTTTATCGTCAAGTCAGAGTAACCTCGAATCTCCTCAAGGAAGTCTAAATAATCTAACTTTTTTTTATTTATTAACTTTTTCAAGAAGAGTCTCAAACTTTTCATAATATGCTTTAGTCTCTTCAATCAAATCAGAGTCAGTTACAACACTTGGAGCTAGTTTTATATAGGCAGAGACCATAATCTCACACATAAGTCTAATCTTTGCCTTATCCTGATCTGAGATAGCCTCATGAGTAGCTATCTCATTAATTTGTGCCATATATTTTTTTGCATCTTCTATATATGCAACATACTTTAATGCAGTAATAGATTGTGCCATTACTGTTGATGCCATTCGATTGTAAACATCCATGCCAAAAGCCTCTTTAGCTAAAAGATGTGCTTCTTTATACTCACCAGTTTCAAAGTAATATTTCGCCTGCAGAGACTTCTGATATGATGGGTTTACCAAAAAATAAACACCCATAAAAAGTAACATTGAAAACGCGATAAGTGGGAAAAATATTTTATTGTTCATGTTTTAGTAACCCCTCTTTGATTAGATCTCTCGCCTCTTCAAACTCTAGTTGTGAAATATCTATCATTTCACTTATATAGTAGTGTATTGTACCAAAAGGTTTTGGAATTACAAACTTATCCCATGAACCTAGTTGCCAACAAGAGTCCGGTTTAATCTCGACTAGTGTTATTTTAACTTTTGCTTTTTGAGCCATTACTATTATGCCATCACTTACATGATGGCGAGGTCCTTTTGGTCCATCAGGAGTTATACCCAAATCATAACCACTCTTTAAAGATTTAATAGATGTAATCAGTGCTTTAGCCCCTCCCCGAGTACTAGAACCTCGTATAGTATCAAATCCAAAAAAATTAAGTGTTTTAGCTATTAAATTACCATCAAAGTGTTCAGAAATCAGAAGTTTAACCTTAGGATTTTTTTTATACTTTATGTATGCATAGGGAATCATTAGAAGTTCTCCATGCCAACAAGCCATAATAAATGGTTTATCACCTAAACTTGGAGGAGCATGAAAAACTTTTTTATTTGTTAAAGAGAGAAGTCGTATAAGAAGTGAGCCTATTAAAGGAACAAGCAAAAGAGCCAAAAAACGGCTTACTTTTTTAAGCAAGAATCTCGCCTGTTAAGATAGTTCTTCCAAAGTCAGTAATTTTCACATCTCTAAACTGACCTAAAAGTTCTTCAGAACCTTTTACTTTTATAAGAATATTATTGTCACTTCTTCCTGCTACATAATTATCTTTATTAAGGGCTTCAAAGTAAACGCGGTAGGTATTTCCTATTTGAGCCGCATTTTTCTTGTCTATAATCTCATTGTTAAGTGATTGTAAAAAACTTAGTCTATCTGAACCCACTTCATCATCTACTACATCTGTAAAGTGTTCTGCTTCTGTCTCAGGACGAGAAGAGTACTTAAATGAAAATATTTGATCAAATTCAACTCTTTTCATAAGGTCTATAGTCTCAGCAAAATCTTCATCACTCTCACCTGGAAACGCGACTATAATATCTGTACTGATTGTCGCTTCTGGACATTCACCTTTAAGCTTCTCAACACGGTTAATAAACCACTCTTTAGTGTAACCGCGTTTCATCTCTTTTAAAATTTTTGATGAACCACTCTGAAGAGGCATATGCATAGATTTACATATTTTTGGGTTTCTAGCGAACTCTTCTATAAACTCATCGTCCATGTGAAAAGGGTGTGGAGAAGTAAAACGGATACGTTCTAACTCTTCTATTTGAGAAAGACGACGAAGAAGCTCTGTGAAGTTTGTTTTTTCATTTTCATTAGAGAAACGGCGACCATAATTGTTGACATTTTGACCTAAAAGAAAAATCTCTTTAGCACCTGTGTTTACAATTTTTTGAGCCTCGTTTATGATTAAGTCAGCAGGAATAGATATCTCATCACCACGAGTTTTAGGCACTATACAAAAAGTACAAGCCTTATCACAACCGATGGAGATATTAATAAAACCTTTGTACGGTGAAGTACGGAAGTCTTTAAATGCAAACTCACTCTCATCATAGTTGATATCTATCTCAACTGCCTTATCTTTATGTAAAACTTCACTGATTTTAGAGACATTTCTTGCACCTAAAACAAAGTTTACATAAGGAGCACGCTTGATAATTTCCTCACCTAAATGTGAAGCGGTACAGCCACAAACACCTATTTTAGCACCCTTTTTCTTCTTTTTGTTAAAGCCACCAAGTTCGCTAAAAAGCTTATGAACTGGTTTTTCTCTAACTGAACAAGTATTTATCAAAATAAGATCGGCTTCTTCAAGAGTTAATGTTGTTGTATAACCCTCTTTCTCTTTTAACTCTGCAATCATATGTTCAGAGTCACGAGAGTTCATAGCACAACCAAGTGTTTCAATAAATAGCTTTTTCATTAAATCTCTCTAGTTTACTATATGAACTTGGTACATATACTCATTATCTGAGAGACCAAATTTCACTTCACTCATATAAAAACTTTTACCCTTAGCTTCAAAATGATCTTGAAGTTCTAGTAAATCTTTATGAGAGTTTTCTCTGTCAAAGTAGAAAATAATGCTATCTTCTTTCTCAACACTCGCTTCAATCTTAGCTAAATCAGCTTTTTTTGGTTTCGCTTCTACTTCTGTTCTTGCAAATAATAAATTCATAATGGAAATTCCTTGTGGTATATATAATTTTTGCATTATACTCAAATGCTACTAAATAAATGATTAAAGATGTTTTTATCATACTTTGAGTATAATTTCACACTTCATAAGAAATTCCCAAATTATTATTACTGTTTTTTGTGAAATTACCCTAAAGAGGACACCTATTACTATGGAAAAAATATTAGATATTGCAGATGCAATCGCACATGAAAAAGGTTTAGAACCAGAAAAAGTTATAGAAGCACTTAAAGTTGCTTTTGTTCAGACTGCAAAAAGGGTTATTAACCGTAACTTTGCATTTGAGGCAAATATTAACGATGAGACTAAGGCTATTGAAATTGTTCAGACTATTACTGTAGTAGCAGATGATGATGAGAGACTTCAAGATGAAGAGCTCGCACCAGCATATATCTCACTCACTGATGCTAAAGAGTATGATGATCAAGTTGAGCTTGATGATCAACTCCAGATAGACCATGCCTTAGAGGACCATGGAAGAACTGGTGCTTCTCAACTTCACCGTGAAATTGAGTACCATATACAAAGACTTGTAGAAGATGAGCTTTATAACAAGTTTAAATCTAAAATAGGGACTCTTGTATCTGGGCGTGTAACTCGTGTTGATGCTCAAAATTCTACATATATCGAAGTTGATGAGATTCGTGCAGTACTTCCGATGAAAAGTCGTATTAAAGGTGAATTTTTTGATGTTGGGGACCATATTAAAGCGGTTGTTCGTCGTGTAAATATGGACAAAGAAAACGGTATGCAAATCGAGTTATCTCGAACAAGTCCTAAGTTTTTAGAAGCACTTTTAGAACTAGAAGTTCCTGAGATTGCTGATGGAACTGTTATAGTTGAAAAAGCAGCTCGTATTCCAGGTGAACGTGCTAAAATTGCTCTTATATCAACTCACCCACAAGTTGATGCAGTTGGTGCTACAGTTGGTGTAAAAGGTGTTCGTATTAACTCTGTAAGTGAAGAGCTTATTGGAGAAAATATCGACTGTATTGAGTACACTTCAATTCCTGAACTTTTTGTATCTCGTACTATGAGCCCTGCTATTATCTCTCATGTTGAAATAGTTAAAAATGAAGAGGGTGAAAATGAAAAAGCGATTATCACACTTCCTGGAGATCAAAAGTCAAAAGCTATAGGTAAAAGTGGTATCAATATTCGTTTAGCTTCTATGCTAACTGGTTTAAATATTGAACTTGTAGAAACAGATAGCACTACAAATGAAGCTGGTGAAATTGAAGAAGCTAAAGATGGTGTTGATGCGTTAGAGGCACTCTTCAACTAATACGATATACTCTTCCCACCCCTAGTTCCCATGCTCTGCATGGGAATTGATTTACTTATACCTTTGTGCAGTAGCGAATGCGGGTCTTCACTTTTGTTTTTGTTGCTTTTGAGTTCTTGGGTTTAGTATGCATTCCCATCGGGACGATGGGAACGAGCGAAAAATAATAAAAACACTGTCATTCTGGACTTAATCCAGAATCTAACTTAACACCCACAAAAATCTAACCGCGTTTCATATACGGATTTAACTTCATAAGCAGTAAATCTGCAACCATATTTCCCAACAGTGTTAAAAATGCTGTAATCATTAAAGTTCCCATAATAACGGGATAATCCCTACTCAAAGCTGACATAAAAAATAACTGTCCCATTCCCTCAATTCCAAATATAGACTCTAAGATAACACTTCCTCCTATTAGACCCGGAAGAGAAAGTCCTAGAAGTGTAATGATTGGAGGGAGTAGATTTGGTAAAATATAGTATCGAAGTAGAAGTTTTTTATCTAAGCCTCTAGAGAGTGCAAAATAGTAATAATCGCTTTTGAGTATTTCTAAAGTTAAAGAACGAATATAAATTATCATACTTCCAAGTCCTACAAAAATCATTACAGATATTGGCAAGAAAAGATGCCAAGCCATATCTAAATACTCTGCAAAACCACTCTTCTCTTCAATAGAGTGAAGTCCAGCAATAGGAAAAATATCTAAGTTTACAGCAAATACAATTATGAAGATAAGTGCTAAATAAAATGAAGGCATAGAGAAAGATACTAAAGAGATTTGACGAATAATATAGTCTGTTCTTTTTTCATAATTGAGTGCTGATTTTACTCCTAAATAGAGCGAAAGTGCAAAAACACTGACTAGTGCAGTAATATTCATAATAAGCGTTACAGGAAGACGCTTAAGTATCTCTGCACTTACATCTTGCCCTGAAACAAAAGAGATACCAAAGTTAAGTGTCATGATATTTAAAACCCAGTCAATATACTGCTCAGAGAGAGTTTTATCTAGTCCATAAACTGCTTTTAACTGTTCTATCGCCTCTTTAGTCATATTTGGATTTAACTCACCTGCTCCAAAGAAACTATTGGGTGCTGAGTGTATCGCTAAAAATGAGATAACGGAGATAAGAAATAGCATAAATATAATATAAAAAAGTTTTTTGATTAGTTCTAGCATGAGGGGATTATAACATAGTTTAGATATCTCCACTTCAACAAAACAGGGAAAAAGAGTGAGATATCTAAGAGAATGAAAAAATGTGCACTAGCTAGCTAGTGCACGCTTGGAGATTAGTAGTTGTAAGTTAAGTAAACTTGAACTGTGTCGTATGCATCACCTGAATTGTCTACATCATACTTAGTGTAGATATAGTAAAGACCTGCATCTAAAGGACCAAATGACTTAGCTACTTCAAAAGTTGCTTCAGCAAAGTCTGCATCTGTACCAACAGCTACACCATCACCTATTGTTGCTGCAGTATAATAAACACCTAAATCGATATCAGATACCGAACCTGTTGCCGTTACATTATATGCTTGTGTATCTGGTTTAGAGATAACACCATAGTACCACCATGCTTCAGTATAAAGTTTTGATTGTGCACCAGCATAGTTAGCTCCAACATTGTTCATACCGTTTTTATCATCAACTTGAGAGAATGCAGCAGAAACAGCGAAAGTATCTTTCATCTCATAACCAAGTTTTGCAGAAAATGCACTCTGAGTTTCAGCAGTAGTTGTCTGAGCTTCTTGAGATGTATATTGAATACCAGCAATAATACCTGACATGTCTAAATCAGCTTGTAACCAGTATGATTTCACTGTACTTGTAGCATCAAAATACCAAGCAGAAACAGTTAGTGGTTCAAATGAATTATTTACTGCACCAATAGCATAAGCACCATTATAAAATGAAGTGAATGAGTGAGCAGTAACACCACCACCTAAAACTTCACCATGATTTGATTTACCAACATAAGCACCAACTAAAGTAGTATTTGGAATATCTTGATTCACTAAAACAGCAGCCTCAAAAGTATTTTGAACTACAGACCAAGTCTCAGTAAATACTAATGGAGTATCTAGAGCCATACGACCAATCTTACCAGTAGTTTTACCAGCAGTACCTGCTAGCCATGCATCAGAGAACCACACTTCATCAGTTGTTCCACCAGTCCAAGTTCCAGAAACAAGATTATTTTCTAAACCTAAAGTAGTAATTGCGCTAATCGTAACACCTGAACTAATACCTGTTGTTAAATCAGCAGTAATTCCTACATTAACAGCAGCTTCAGCTGAAGATGATTCTTGTTGAAAAAGATCTGCTTTTGCATTTGCATTTGTATCATTTTGTGTACTATAAAATAATTTTGCATCACCACCAACTTTGATATTTTCTACTGCAAAAGCACTTGAACCTATTAGTAGAGCCGCTACTAAACTTAATTTTGTAAATTTCATTTTTTCTCCTGTGTATTATGACATTAACTTATCATATTGTGAAGAGATTGTAACATAAGGCATCATTACTCTATACAAAGAAGTGATTAAAAATTAATCAGTATATTTGTGTATAATTTCTCCATGAAAAAATTAAATATACTTATAATAGCAGCCCTGACTACCCTGAGTACAACTGGCTGTACTACAACTAAAGTAGGCAATCCTTCTCAAAACAGTGCATTAAATAGTGTAACTAGCTCTGGAAAAAATCAAAAAAGTGGTGCAATGCAAAACTCATTGGACTCATGGTTAAAAGATGACTGGACACCAAGTGTTGAGAAAGACGAAAAGATAAAAGCGAAGTATCAAGATGAAAATAGAGACTTTACACTTCAAGAGTATGTAGATAAATCAGAAGCTTATGTAAAAGATAAAAATACAACTACTTACAATAAAGAGAATTCACATAGTGAGAGAATGAAGTCTATGCCTGTGATTGGGAATTAAGAGTCTAACTCCTGCGCATACCTAATCATACTGCAGAAGTGCTCCGCATAGAGTGCTGCACTTCCAACTAAAACACCATCAACATTATCTATAGCTAAAACTTCTGCTGCATTTGTCACTTTTACACTTCCACCATAAAGCAGAGGAGCAGTAGATTTTACTTTTAAATCTTTATGAATTGTAGTAATATCTTCAAGAGTTGGAGTAAGTCCCGTACCTATCGCCCAAACTGGTTCATAAGCGATAATAAGATTCTCATACTCTGTATCTATCCCTTCATATTGAGAAGATATATACTCCATCATCTCTGCATTTCCTGCTTCACGTTTGGCTAAAGGTTCACCAACACAGTAGACTATTTTAAAACCTAGCTCTTTATAAAAGTTAAATTTTTTTACTAACTCATCTTGTGTCTCACCCATAATATGTCGACGTTCACTATGTCCAATTAGAATCGTTTTTATGGAAAATTCATTGAGATGCTCTACTCCTATTTCACCAGTAAATGCACCATTCTGTGTTGCATAGGCATTTTGTGCACCAATAATAACTTTGCCACAATGCTCATTAAGGCTTGAAGTTGCAGGAAAAACTAAAACTTCTTGAGAGATGCTATTTGCATTCATATAAGTCTCTAATTCATTAACATATTCACTTGTCTGTTTTCTAGTAAAGTTAGTTTTGAGATTTGCTGCTATGATCATTTTTGAGCCTTTGAAATAGATTTTATATATTATCTCTGTCATTCCGTACTTGATACGGAATCTAGTTGCTATAACATTAGAAATTAGATTCTGAATTAAATTCAGAATGACTAGTTTGTTTTACTCTGGAATTATAAGTGACTCAACACCTGGAAGAATTTTACCCTCAAGAAGTTCTAGTGAAGCACCACCACCTGTTGAGATAAAACTCATCTCTTCATCAACACCAATTCGCTGAACTAAGTCTGCCGTATCACCACCACCAACAACTGTAGTAGCATAGCTATCTGCAACAAAGTGTGCTATTTTAGATGAACCACGAGCAAATTTTTCCATCTCATAAACACCCATAGGACCATTCCAAAGAACAGTCTGAACATCATTAAGACCTTCACGGTACAAACGAACAGTAGCAGGACCAATATCAAGCCCCATCCAGTTATCTGGAATCTCTTGGGCCGTTACAATCTTACTAACTGCATCAGCTGCAAATTTCTCAGCAGCTATTACATCTACTGGTAGGTAGAATTTTACACCAAGTTTTTTCGCTTCATCCATAACTTTTTGAGCATCCTCAAGTAAATCATCTTCAACTAAGGATGAACCAATGTTATAACCCATCTGTTTTAAAAATGTGAATGCCATTCCTCCACCAATGAAGATTTTATCAACACGAGGAAGAAGGTTTGTAAGGGCTTCTAGTTTTCCTGAGACTTTTGAACCACCTACAATAGCTGCAAAGGGGCGAGTCGGTGCTTTCATAAGTTTTCCAAAGAACTCAATTTCACGTTGAAGTAAAAAACCAGCTGCACGATGTTGATCATCAAAAAACTTTGTAATTCCGTGAACAGAAGCATGAGCACGGTGAGATACACCAAATGCATCGTTTATATAGAAATCAACCATATCAGCTAATTTTTGAGATAAATCATCACTATCTTCTGTTTCACCAGCTTCATAACGTAGATTTTCTAAAAGAAGAATTTCTGTCTCTTTTAGTACTGCTGCATGAGATACTGCATCTTCACCAACTACATCTTTTGCAAGTGTCACCTCGCGTTTTAAAAGTTGGTGCAAGCGGCGAGCAACTGGAGCGAGTGTATACTTCTCATTGACTCTTCCCTTTGGACGGCCTAAATGAGAAGCTAAAACAACTGAACAGTCTTGATCTAAGCAGAAGTTTATAGTAGAGAGAGCTGCACGAATACGTCTATCGTCAGAGATATTTCCAAACTCATCCATAGGTACATTAAAATCACATCTAATAAAAACTTTTTTACCTGCAATATCTAATTTTTTTATATTTAAAAGTTCCAATATTTATCCTATTTACTAATGTGGATGGCCATATCAATTAAGCGCATTGAGTAACCCCACTCATTGTCGTACCATGCCATAATTTTAACCATATCTCCACCGATAACCTGTGTTAAATCTTCAGCTACAATAGAACTATACTCACAGCCTACGAAGTCTTGAGAAACTCTCATCTCTTTGTCCATAAGTAAAAGGCCTTTGAGTGTAGTGTCTGCTGCTTTATTAAATACCTCTGTAACTTCTTCTTTTGAAGTACCGCGTTTAACTACAACATTTAAATCAACCATAGAAACATCTGGTGTTGGGACACGAACAGACTGACCATGTAGACGACCTTTAAGTTGTGGCATAACAAGGCTAATCGCTTTTGCAGCACCCGTGGTAGTTGGAATCATATTAATAGCACCGGCACGAGCACGGCGTTTATCTTTTGAGTGTTTTACATCTAAAATATTTTGATCATTTGTGTATGAGTGAATAGTTGTCATAAGACCTTTCTCAATACCAAATGCATCATCTAAAACTTTTGCAACTGGACCTAAACAGTTTGTAGTACAAGATGCATTAGATACAATTTTCTGACCTGCATATAAGTCCTCATTTACACCCATAACAAAAGTATCTGTCGCTGTATCTTTTGAAGGAGCAGAGAAAAGAACTTTTTCAACACCATTGTCAATATGAACTTGAGCAGACTCTTGAGTAAGGAAAACTCCAGTACACTCTAAAACCATATCCGCACCACAATCTGCAAACTTAAGATTTTTAGGATCCCTGTCACTAAAAACTCTGATTTTATGTCCATCGATAGAGATATTCTCTTCATCTATCTGCTCCACTTCGCTCTTAAAAGTACCGTGAACTGAGTCATTTTTTAGTAGGTAAAGCATCATATCCATACTTGCCATATCATTTATAGCTACTATCTCAACATCGTCTCTTGTTGCAGCGATTCTTGCTACACAACGACCGATTCTACCAAATCCGTTAATTGCTATTTTAAGTGCCATTATTTATCCTAATAATTTTTAATTCGGTTATTTTATCTTCTTTTAGCTATAATTCGCATTAAATGAAATCTATTGCACTTTTTGGTGGTTCTTTTGACCCTCCACATATCGGTCATATGGCTATTGTAGAGGCTTTAAAGAAGTTAGAATATATTGATAAAATCATTCTGATGCCTACTTTTTTAAATCCTTTTAAATCTTCATCTCATGCACCAAGTGAGTTAAGATTTCAATGGTTAGAAGAGATTTTTAAAGCTTTTGAAAATATTGAAATCAATAACTATGAAGTGTCTAAAAATAGAACAGTTCCAACAATTGAGAGTGTTGAGTACCTTCTCAAAAGATATCAAAAAATCTACTTAGTTATAGGAGCGGACAACCTCGCTTCCTTAGAACTATGGATAAACTATGAGAGCCTAAAAGAGAAGGTTACTTTTTTAGTAGCCTCTCGTGATAACATCATAATTGATGATCACTTCATACAGCTTAAAGTTGATGAGAGAGTATCTTCAACACAGTTAAGGGACTCTATAGATATCTCAAAGTTACCCACAGAGTGTGCAAGTCAGATAAAAAAATTTTACAAGGAATATAAATGATAAGAACTAAAGTTCAATGTAGGGAGGCACTAAATGCCGAGTCATAAAGATAGAATAGAAAAAATAGTATCAGTTCTTGATACAAATAAAGCTGAAGCAATTGAGGTTTTTGACTTAAGTCAAAAAAACTACTTTGTAGATTATGCAATCATTGCATCTTCTTTAGGTTCACGTCACACTACCGCACTGCTAGATCACTTAAAAAATGGACTCAAACCGGCTGAAACATTTAACAATGTTGATGAAAGTGGTGATTGGATTGTGGTTGACCTAGGTGATATCCTTATTCATATAATGACTCCGGAGTATAGAATTAAGTATGACATGGAAAGTTTCTTAGCTGATCTTGCAAATGGTAAAGAGGGTGAAGAGCTTCTTTAAGTTGCTTTTTTCTCTTGCTTTTTCTTTTGGAGTTCTTGCTCTTGAAGAAGTTCTTGCTGCTCTTTTTCCAGTTGCTTCTGTTTAGCTTCTTCTTCTAAAATATTTTCTAAAATATTTCTATAATTATATATTGAATCAACATATCTTACAGGCTCTCCACCTCTAGCATATCCATACTTAAGTGTTTTATAGTACTTTTTTTGAGAAAGAAGAGGGAGTACTTTCTTTAAGTCACTCCAGGAGTTTTGATTGAGTCCATTTTTCTTAGCTAACTTTTGAGCATCATGGATATGTCCAAGACCTATATTGTAGGCGGCTAGAGCAAACTTCATTTTATTTTCATCATCTACATTTTCTGGTACAAACTTTATCATCTGTTTTATATGTCTCGCACCACCAACAATACTCTGTTTAGGATCTAATCTATTTTTAACCCCTAAAAGTTTTGCTGTGTTACGTGTTAGCATCATTAAACCCCTCACACCTGTAAAACTTTTTGCATTAGGATTCCAATGAGATTCTTGATAAGAGATAGAGGCTAAAAGAGTCCAAGGAATACTATACTTTATGCTTGTTTCTTTAAAATATTTTTTGTACTTTGGTAATCTTGACTTCACACGTTTATAAAACATTTTTGTATTGTAGTAATCAAAGAAGAGAACATAAGAGTAGTAATGATCTTTAAGTTGAGCAAGTTTTCCAGATTGATTAAAAGTATTTAACCAAGTATACATATCAGATTCTAACTCTTTTGAATTATCTGCTAATAACCAGGCCAACTGCTCTCTTTCACTTATAGCAAAAGCTAGAGCTATTTCAGGAAAATAACGCAGATTAATTGCATATATATTTGAATCTGCGATTGTACAATCTATTTCATTTGCTGCTACCTTGGCTAACAAATCTTCTGTTGAGTACTCAGAAGTGAGCGTTACATTTAAATCAAAGCCATCTCGTTGAAGAGATTCTATAGTCTCACTATAACTTGTATCGGCACCAATCATTATATTGAGCCCTGCTAAATCTTCAACATCTCGAGGAAACTTTCTACTTTTAAGCATTCCACGATGACATATAACCTGCTCTTGAACTTCAAAGTATGAGGGTCCAAAATTAAAAATTTTCTCTCGCTCAGGAGTCCTTGCTAATGCTGCTGAAGTGATATGCGGTTTAAGTGTTTTAGAGAGTGCTATAGCCTCTTTTGTCGTATCTACTGCAGTTATATTTAAATCCACACCTAAATGATGTGCATAAGCTTTTAAAAGATCATACTCAAAACCTTTCTTTCCCTCTGTCCCTATATAGTATGTAGAGGGTGCATTTAAAAGAATTACATTTAGAATTTTTTCTTCTCTTATTTTATCTAACAGAGAAGCTTTTTTTATCCTTTTTCCTGGCTCATATGCAGAGTGGCTTAACCATCCAAAAACAAAAAAAGAGAGAGCAAAAATTGCTACAAATGCAGTCGTAAAAAAATTATTCATCGTTAATAGTTTACATTTATAAACTTATGCAAAAATAAAACGATTCACTCCATTATCATACTCATGTGCTAAGACTTTATCATGTGCTTTAAGTATAGAATCAACAAGGTAAAGACCCAAACCAAAACTATTTTTCGATGGATTCTCTTTTGTAAAAGGTTCTATATAGTACTGAAGAGGGTTTGCTATACATTCACCTCTACTCTCAAAAGAGAGTTCTCCATTGATAACTAAAATCCGAACATGAGAATCTGGAGAATATTTTATGCCATTATCTATCATATTTTTTATAGCTGTTGTATAGAGTCTATAATTTGCTAAAAGTTTAACATCAGCATTTATATGAACACTAACCGACTTTCGCTCAACCATAGCCATATCGATAGCACCATCAATAATATCTACTAACCGGTACTCTTTAAAGTTATTTTTATTATCAACACTTGTCACCTCTTCTATGAGGGCAAATTCTGTTACAAGGGACTCTAGCCTTCCAAAAATAGAACTAAATCTATCTCTCTGTTTTTGAGAGTCAAGCATCTGTGTTGCAATGGTTCCTTTTGCAATTGGTGTCTTTAACTCATGCATCAAATTTCTTAAAAAAAGTGTACGAGACTCTAGAATAGTATTGATCTTTTTTCTTGTTAAATCTAACTCATTTGAGACTAAACCTATTTCATCACAAGAGGATGTCTTAAACGAAACATTCATATTTCCATCACCAAAGAGGGTAATTTTTCTTCGCAAACGAATAAGAGGTCTGAGCTTTTGTAAGATGAGGAAATAAGATATGAAAATAATCCCAATAACCGTAGCATATGTATACAGTACACTCCAGTATGTATATGGTTTTAACTCTTCATCTTTAATTAGAATTGCATTTAATGGTGTTTGTATAAAAAAGTAAATTGTTTTTCTATACTCTAACATCGCTACACGAAAGTCATTCACATTATTTTGAGTATACATGCCTTGTTCATTAAAAATAATCTTAGCAGTAAGATTTTTAAAACCTTCGCGTTTAAGGATTTTAGCATTTTTTAAGATACTTTTTTCTACTTTTGAATCTTTTACACTTACTAGCTTATAAACTGCTAAATTTGCCTCAAGCATAATATCTGATGATTTTTGAATATTATGAGCACGATAAATTTGTGCTATTACTGAATATTTTGTAAAAATATAGTCTATATACTGTTGCTTATTAAGCTTATAAAACTCTAAAAAAACAGTACTTACCGTTACAACTGTGACAACAAGAGCGAAGAGAACGGTTATTAATACTGCATGTTTTTTCATCTATTTAAGTAGTTTATATCCCACACCACGAACAGATTCTATAAGAGTTTTATCACCTAGTTTATTTCTAATACGTCCAACCATAACATCAATACTCTTATTTGAAGAGTCCTCATTTATAGCATTTACATTATGAATAAGGTCTTCACGTGAAACTACTAAACCCTGTTTTAAAATCATATATGAAAGAATTCCAAACTCTGCATTTGTAAGGTCTATGGTTCTCCCTTTATAAGATATTATCATCGTCTCTTTATCACATTTAAAATCACTTTTAGACTCTTCTTTAGCTTCACTTTTTGCTTCATAACGACGAAGAACTGAGTGAATTCTAGCTTCTAGCTCTCTTGGGTCATACGGTTTTGGAAGATAATCATCAGCACCAAGTTCTAATGCTTTAATCTTATCTGTAACATCACTTCTAGCACTTGATATAATAATAGGAATATCTTGGCGTTCACGAATAGACTCACAAACTTCAAGACCATCCATACCAGGAAGAGTAAGGTCGAGAATAACTAAGTCAAATGGTTCTAATTTCAATATACTTACTGCTTTAAAAGGGTCATCTTCAGTGATAACCTCAAACTCAAACTGAACAAGATACTCTGTTAATATCTCTGCTAATTCTAAGTCATCTTCAATCATTAATATTTTTGTCATAGTTAAAGTTTAACTAAATTCAACTAATACGCGGTTAATCACACTAATATGCTAAGAGATTTTCATATATTTTCTCATAAAGCTCATCACGAATGAATGGTTTTGTAAGATAATCGTTTGCACCAGCTTGAAGAAAAAGGCTTGTAGTATCTGCATCACTTAGTGTGCTTAGTGCTAAAATCGGTAGTGCTTGTTTATCTTTAGTTTCTCGCACTTTTTGTGTTAACTCTATTCCATCCATCAGTTTCATACGATGATTTGTAATGATTAGCTGAATCTCAGGATGTTCTTTGAGTCTCTCTAATGCCACCTGACCATTTGGAGCGGTGAGAACCTTAAATTTATGAATTACTAGGTTCTGCTTTATAAAGTTTGCATAGAGGATAGAGTCATCAACAACCAGAAGAGTTGTCTGTTTGTTGGCTTTAAGTTGCTCCAGTTTTTCAACTACAAGAGGAAGACTCGACTCATTATCTTTAATAAGATAATCAGCTATTTTAGCACTCTCATATACTTCTAAAAAATCTTCATCTATCTCTGTAGCAAAAATTATGGGAGCGACATTATGTCTGTTAAAAAGAGAGATAATCTGACCATCACTAGAATCAACCAGCTCCAAATCCGTTACAGCAAACTCATAACGCCATCTCTTTAAAAGATTTTGAGCCTCTTTATAACTAGAAACAATATCATAGTTAAAATCGGTATCTTCTAGAAGTTCATTAAAAACTTCACGGTATTTCGTATCGTTTTCTACAATCAGTAACTTAGCCATTAAACACACCCTCTTTATATTCTAAAGACAAGTATATCTAAAATTAAATTAAGAGAGTAAAAGTGCTATATGATATGCTATAAATGCAAGGGAATATGCTGCAATTGAAGTAAACCCTAATAGGTAGAAAAAGTACCTAATACCCCCTGCTTCACGGGTAAAAACAATAGAAGCAGCTAAACATGGAAGGTAAATCATTATAACTACTATAAATGCGACAGCAGAAGGAAATGAGATGTTTTTACTAATAGCACTGATTAGAGAGTTATTCTCCTCATCTACATCATCACCAAGAGCATATAAAACACCAAGAGTTGAAACTACTACCTCTTTAGCAGCAAGACCTGTTTGAAGTGCTACACTCATCTTCCAATCAAAGCCAAGTGGTGCAAAAATTGGTTCTGAAAATTTACCAATAGTTCCTAAATAACTCTGTTCAAGCAAGGCTTCAGCTAGTTGATTAGAGAAAGTTATTTTTTCATCCTCATTAATTGCCATCTCGATTTTACTAGCATACTCCTCTTCTATCATACTATTATGAGGATAGTTACTTAAAAACCACACTAGCATTGAAGCTGCTGCAATAAAAGTACCCGCTTTTTTAAGATACATCATAGTCTTTGTTAAAACAGTGTGCCAGATAAGTTTAGCAGAAGGAAGTCTATACTTTGGCATTTCCATAACAAATGGCTCATCCACACCTTTAAACGCGGTAAGTTTAAGTATTTTTGCGGCAATCAAACCAAGCATTGCTCCACCTATATAGATAGCAAAGAGCATATTTCCTGCCATCTCAGGGCTAAAGAATGCACCAATAAATAGAACATAAACAGGGAGTCTCGCACCACAGGACATAAATCCAATTATAAAGAGTGTTAAGAGTCTATCTCTATCATTCTTTAAAATTCGAGCTGACATATATGCAGGAATAGAACAACCAAAACCTGTTACGAGAGGAATAAAGCTCTGTCCATGCATACCAAACTTATGAAAAAATCCATCGAGTAAAAATGCTACTCGTGACATATAACCTGTGCTTTCTAAAAGAGCAATACCTATAAAAAGGATTATGATATTTGGCACAAAAAGTACTACTGCCCCGACACCTGCTATGATGCCATCAACTATAAGTGAGCGAATATCATTATTTGGAATAGTAGCACCTACTGTATCACCAAACCAACCAAAAAAGGCATCTATATATTCCATAGGAATTGCACCTATTTCAAATGTTAATTGAAATAGACTCCACATAAAGAAAAGAAAAATTGGAATCCCAAAAATGGGATGAATTAAAATATTGTCTATTTTTTCAGTAAGAGTCTTTTTCTCCTCTTGAATTTTTTCTTGTGTTAGAACCTCAGCAACAATACCACGATTAAAAGAGGAGTACTCTTCAGCAAAAGACTCTTTAATATCATCACTATCATGGTGAAGTTCTATATGTTTCAGTGAGTCAATTAATATTGGTTGTAGCTCCATCCAAATTGGTTCATCATGAAGTTTTGTATATGTCTGCTTATTATTTTTCAGTAGATTTATGGCTATGTTTCTATAAGAGTTTTCAGACTCATACCTATGTTTATCAAGGTACCATACTATCTGTGCTATCTCCTCTTCAACCGGTTCACTAAATATAAGTTTTGATGGTTGAGAATCGGCTTCTCGTACTAATATAACAGCTTCAAGAAGATCTTCAATACCCTCTTTTGTTGCAGCAGAGACTTTAATACAAGGAATTCCTATAAGCTCACTCATATACTGAGCATCTATATTTATACCCTCTTTCTCTGCTTCATCACTCATATTTAAAGCTATTACAATATTTTTACTCATACTCATAAGTTCAGAAGTGAGTTGAAGATTTTTTACTAAATTTGTAGAGTCTACTACATTAATAATTAAGTCATAGCTCTCTGCACACAAGTATTCATGGGTAACACGTTCTTCAATTGTATAATCAGTAAAGGCATAAGTTCCAGGTAAATCAACTACTGTAAAGTGATAATCTTTATAATCAAAAAGAACTTCTGTTTTATCAACCGTGACTCCAGAAAAGTTTCCAACATGAAGATGTGCATTCGATACAGAGTTAATAAGCATACTCTTACCAACATTGGGTTGACCTACAAGTGCAATTTTTATGTGATTTGCAATTACGGGACAGGCTTTACCTAGCATCTCTTTCATATTTTCTCTACCTCTATAAGTTCGGCTTCTTTAGCACGCAAGGCTATTCTCATTTTTCCAACTTTTACTTCTATTGTACTTTTTGCAGGAGCATGTTCAAGTACTTCTATAACTGATTCTTTCATAATTCCAAATGAGATTAGTCTCTGTTTTAACTCACTATCTGCATTTAATTTTATAACTTTTACTTTACAAGCTTTATCACAATCTTTTAATGTTTTCATTTTTATATTCTTTATAAATTTTTCTAAACTATAATCAATCAAATTATAGCTTTAAGAGCTTAAAAGTCATACTTAACCATTAGTTGGGCACGACTCCAATCATTTGCTGTTTTTATAGAGTTCTCTAAATCTTCTTGTATTACATAAATTGCGGCTATAACAAACTCATCATTTACACTATATTCAAACCCCATATCTTGCTCAACTATATGTGCTTCTTCTCCCATACTATTAGCCTCTCCATCAAACGAGCCATATGCATATAAAAAGTTCCAATCACTTATATTATATACAAGCCCTAAAACAAGAGCATCAGAATCTCTATCTTCGGTAATTTCATCAATTATCATACTATCCATACTTGTATACATCGTCCCACCACCAATACCCGAAAAACTTCTTTTACCATTTTTGGTACTAGCTTTATTATATGATACATTCAAGCCTATACCATAGGCTACAGCTTCCACTAATACACCATAGATATCAGCCTCTACACCACTATTATCTACTTCTTTTTCTCTTAAATATTGTGTTGATATATAAAGAGTTAAATCATCACTAAAAGCATAATCTACACCCAAATCAAAATATGCCGCGTTTGTAGCTTCCCCCTCTTTAGATATATCGTAGTACCAAGCACTTGCCTCTACAATATTAGAATAACTTACTCCTCCAAAAGAGACACCTCTGTCCCCCGTATTTACCCAACCATCATCAAGACCAGTATCTGCCCCTTGCCAACTCTGTATATTACCAGCAATAAGACTAAAATCTGAGATATCATAACTTGCAACATAAGCTTCAAAGGTATTTGGAACCATTCTTATATCATCACTATCTGCCAAAGGAGTATCTAAAAGTTGACGGCCTAGACGAATATTTAGCCCACTATTTTTATAATTTACATATACTTCACTTAGCTCTGTATAAGCTCCAGCTGAAGAAGAGAGTTCTGGATTATGTTTAGCATGATTTTTATCTCCCGATATAAAATCAATATCTTGAGAGGTAACAAAAGCTACACCTGCATTAAAACCATTTAGCTCTGCTAACTCATACTTTAACATTCCACCAGCTGCAGCAGCATAGTTATCACTCTCACCTACCTCTTTTAGATCATAACCTGCTGCTACCATACGTAGCTGGCTTGTCACTTTTCCTTCGCTAAACATCGCTTTAAATTTTTCGACAGTTGAGACTTCCTTTGTCTCTACTTTGGAAAAACTATCAATCGCTTTTCTGACTGACACCTCTCTGTCTCTTTTCTCTTGCAGTTCTTGTGCATATGAGACACTTACTACTAATAATAATATACTTAAATTTATAGTTATTAACTTTATCATCACTTTCCCTTGTCGATATAGTGAAATGATAACCGGTATCAACTTAATAATATATTAATATTGATAATTCATATCAATATGTTTTAAACTGATTCAATAGACTTCTTGCATAACCTAGACCCTAAATCAAGTTTAGGGTGACAAAGTTCCAACTGACCGTCATTCCAAACTTGATTTGGAATCTAATTTATGAGTTATGAAAGAAGTCTAATAGAAGATTTGATATAATTGCATAATTTAATACTTAAGGCTCTTAATGAAATTTTTATGGACTCCATCTTCTCACTTTAATCTAGCGAACCTTTTTACTTTTGTAAACATCACCGCTGGACTTATGGCTGTATACTTTATCACTCAAAACAACTTCTTTTTAGCAGTTATTTTAGCTTGGATTGGTGGAGCTTTTGATATTTTTGATGGTAAGATTGCTCGTAAATACAACCTGTCAAACGAGTTTGGTGTACAACTAGATAGCTTTGCAGACTTTTTAAGTTTTGTTCTTGTTCCTGTCTTTTTAATCTTTCAAGCTGTTTATGTAACAGAGTTGAGTAGTCTTGCTATTATAGTTGCAGCAGTTGTAAGTATATACTATGTTATCTCAGGTCTGCGTCGTCTTATACACTTTAACCTACATACTGATGCTGGTGAAGTTGATAAGTATTTTACAGGAGTTCCAACACCATTAGGGGCTATTCTTTTATGGCTTGTCTACCTCTCAAATCACTTTGAGCTTCTTCCCGCGTTTGGTGTTATCGCGTTTATGGCACTTATAGGATGGACACTAAACTCTACTCTTAAAGTTCCTCATCCGTAAGAACTCTTATCTCTCTTTGAGGGAAAGGAATCGTTATATTTTCCTCTTTAAACGCGGTATGAATCTTTAGATTTACATCATACTGTGTTTTAAAATAACTCTTCGTTGGAACCCAGTATCTATATCCCAAATCAATAATAGAGCTATTGTTAAACTTTTCAATCCCTACTATCGCTTCATTTTCACTTGTTGTATCATTATGTGTTGATAGAACTTTTTTTATTGTCTCTATAGCCTTATCTACATCACTACTGTAAGCGATGCCTATGCTTCCCTCAACTACACGGTATGAAAAAGAGTTTACTAAAACATCGCCT
>Ga0256826_1000533_pt1 | contig 23107 bp, 20 predicted proteins | sample CV79metaG_FD_185975 | JGI IMG/M metagenome (GOLD analysis project Ga0256826, IMG submission 185975) | Hydrothermal vent microbial communities from East Pacific Rise, Pacific Ocean - CV79 | ecosystem: Environmental > Aquatic > Marine > Hydrothermal vents | place: Pacific Ocean: East Pacific Rise...
CCTTTTGTAGAGATACAAAAATACATGCGAGTGTGGCGGAATAGGTAGACGCGTTGGACTTAAAATCCAATTCCGGTTTCGGAGTGTCGGTTCAATTCCGACCATTCGCACCATATACCCTAAATAAATTATTTTTGATAATTTATTTAGGGTATTTTTTTACAATATATTTGTAAAATATTTCTTATTTGTAGAGAGTTGACAGAGTTGGTCGAATGTACCGGTTTTGAAAACCGGCGAGGGTTATACCTCCAGCGGTTCGAATCCGCTACTCTCTGCCACTAAATTATCCATAACTTCATTAAATATGTTTATATAAATTCTGCTAATATAATAAAATATAAGGATAAACAAATGAATAATAAACCAAAATATAACTTTTTTAAAAATACTTCTTATGCAATAGATGGTTTTATCCATGCAATAAAAACTGAAACATCTTTTAGAATAGAAGTAATACTTGCTTTTATAATAATTCCTATAATTCTATTAAGTCCATTTGAACTATGGCAACAAACAATACTAATAATTACATACTTTTTAATAATGATAGTAGAACTACTAAATTCTGCAATTGAAAATGTTGTAGACCTTGTAACAAAAGAGATTCATCCTTTAGCAAAGAGTGCTAAGGATATTGGTGCAACTGCTGTTATGTTTTCTATCTTTTTACATGTTATTTGTTGGATTTTATTTATATTTCTTTAATTTAATAACATATATAGTTTATCTATCTTTTATAATTATAATTATAATTTTAGATATTTATTTTAATAAAAAATAGAAAGAGAAGTGATAAATTAGCACTCAAATATAATAAGTGCTAATTTGTTGATAAATTTTAGCTTTATCTTATATTCTTATGATAAAATTCTTTCGCAATTAAAAAATATAATTACAAAGGAATTAAAAATGGCAAAACATGAATTTCAAACAGAAGTAGGACAATTACTTAAACTAATGACACATTCTTTATATTCAAATAAAGAGATTTTTATAAGAGAGCTTGTATCAAACTGTAGCGATGCAATTGATAAATTAGAATACTTAAAATTAACAGATGAGAATTTAAAAGATTTTAAATCAACTCCTCAAATTAATATTAAAATTGACGAAGAAGATAATTCACTTACTATCTCTGATAACGGTATAGGTATGAATGAAGAAGATTTAATAGCTTCAATTGGTACTATTGCAAAATCAGGAACAAAATCATTTGTTGAAGCATTAAGTGGAGATGCAAAAAAAGATTCAAATCTTATTGGACAATTTGGTGTAGGATTTTATTCTGTATTTATGGTAGCAGATAAAGTAGATGTAATATCTAAAAAAGCTGGAGAAGATCAAGCATATAAATGGTCAAGTGATGGAACAGGAAGTTTTGAACTTAATCCATGTGTAAAAGATAGTGCTGGTACTGTTATATATATTAAATTAAAAGAAGAAGAAATTTCTGAGTTTGTAAATAAAAACAGAATTGAAACAATAATCAAAAAATATTCAAATCATATCCCTTTCCCTATTTTTCTTAACTATAAAGAAGAAGTTACTGAAGAATTAAGCAAAGAAGATAAAGAAGCAGGAAAAGAGCCTAAAAAAACAATTGAAAATAAAAAAGTTCAAGCAAATGAAGCAACTGCACTTTGGTCTCAAAGTAAATCAAAATTAAAACCTGAAAATTATAATGAATTTTATAAAACAATTTCTCATGATAGTAGTGAACCAATGGCATATGTTCATACAAAAGTTGAAGGTGTAAATGAATATACAACATTATTTTATATCCCTAAAACTGCACCAATGGATATGTATAGAGTTGATTTCCAACCAGGTGTTAAACTTTATGTTAAAAGAGTATTTATTACTGATGATGAAAAAGAACTTTTACCTACCTATCTAAGATTTGTAAAAGGTATTATTGATAGTGAAGATTTACCATTAAATGTTTCTAGAGAGATTTTACAAGAAAATAAAGTTATGGCAAATATCAAACAATCTTCAATCAAAAAAGTTTTAAGTGAGATTAAAAAATTAAGTAAAGATGAAGAAAAATTTAAAGAATTTACAGAGCAATATAATAGACCTTTAAAAGAGGGTGTTTACCAAGATCATCTAAATAAAGAAGCAATTTTAGAGCTTGTAAGATATAAATCAACAAACGATAATGAAGCTATGACTTCATTTGCAGCATATAAAGAAAGAGCTGATTCAACACAAGAAGCAATTTTCTATATAGTTGGTGAAGATGAAAAAGTTCTAAGAAACTCTCCTTTAATGGAATCATATAAAAAGAATAATATTGAAGTATTAATCTTAGACGATAAAGAGATTGATGAAGTTATTACACCTTCAATTGGAGAGTATAAAGGTTGGGCTTTAAAAGATATCACATCATGTGAAGCACCAAAAACCGAAAAAACTGAAGAAGAAACTAAAGAAGTTGAAGAAAACTTTAAAGATATAGTTGAAAAAATTAAAACTACATTGGGTGAAGCTGTTGCTGATGTAAAAACTACTGATAGACTTAGTGACTCTCCTTCATGTGTAGTTAAAGATCCAAATGATCCTATGGCACAAATGGCAGCTATGATGAAATCAATGGGTCAAGAAATACCTGAATCTGCACCAATATTGGAGATTAATCCAGACCATGCAATAGTAAAAAGTTTAAATGGTTGTGCAGATGATTCAACTATTGAAACTATCTCTTGGTTACTTTTAGATCAAGCAAAAATGGCAGAAGGAATGGATATAAAAGATCCAGTTGCTTTTGTAAAAAGATTAAATGAAGTGATGGCCAAAGCATTATAATATGAAACAAATTGAAATAGAAAAACCAGCTGAGTTCTTAAAACTTATTGAAGAAAATAAAAATAAATATCTATACAATGATCATCCTAGTGATGGTATAGATCTATTTACAGATGAGGAAATAGAACTTTATGGTTGGCATGCAATTGCATTTGATGATATTACATATAGGAGTATTGCTGAATTTATAGAGGAAAATTGTGAGGGTGAATTTGTTTTTAATGATCACCCTATGGGTTTTAATGCTTATGCAGTTTTATCAAATGTTCAAGAAGCAAGGGTTCAAATAAAAGAATATATATTAAATATTATTAAAGGCTTAGATTTAAGTGATTTAGATGAAGATCAAGAAGAAGCATTAGAATTTTTTGGATTAAAAAAATAGATGGAAAGTTTTATACATGACTGGGGTTATATAGCTTTATTTTTATATAGCTTTGGTGGTGGAATGCTCGGAATTGCAATAGCTGGAGTATTTGCAGCTAGTGGTGAACTTAATATTTATACAGTATTAATAGTAGCTACTATTGCAAATACTGTTGGTGATCAATTTTTATTTGCAATTGCTAGAAATAACAAAGACTATGCTAAAGATATGATGCAAAAGCATAAAAGAAAAATTGCAATGGCACACTTAATGATGAGAAAATATGGAAGTGTAACGATACTTCTGCAAAAATATATTTATGGTATAAAAACTCTTATTCCCTTAAGTATAGGTCTTACAAAATTTGATTCAAAAAAGTTTTTTATATTTAATCTAATCGGTGCAATTATTTGGTCACTTGTAGTTGGTATTGGTGCATACTTACTTGGAGATATATTTTTATCTTCTATTGAAGAGTTCAAAACATATGGAATAATACTTCTAATTATCTTAATTTTTTCAATTACATACTTTCTTAATAAAAATTAATAATACTTTATACTCAATTTGGTTACAATTTACCAATAAGACAAAAGGATTACAATGATTAATTTTATTACATCAAAAATAAGATATAAAATTATGGCATCAATGTTCATATTGATGTCTGTTAGTTCATTTTTAAGCATGGTACTAGTTTATAAAAATGTTTCTACTTCAAGCTTAGAGGTTACAAAAAAGAACCTTGATATGCTAAATACTGCAATTTTTCAAAGTTTAAGAAATGCAATGAATTCAGGTGATCCTGTTGTAATTGCTAAAGCTGAAGAAGAAGCTAGAAATATTAAGGGAATTAATAATTTAGTTGTTGCTAAAAGTAAAAAGTTAATTGAGATGTATAGTCCAAATGAGGCATATACAAATGATAATTTAATACTTCATTCTATGGATACTAAAAAACCTCAGATTATTGAAACTGATGGAGCTAATGGACATACTATTAGAATGATAAAACCAATGCTGGCAAAACAAGATTGTTTAATGTGTCATGCGAATCAAAATGTTGGTGATGTTATAGGTGTGTTAGATTTAACATTTTCAATGGAAGAGTCTGATGAAGATCTTTACACTATTATTAGAAATAATGTATTAATAACAACTATTCTTGGATGGATTACTATTGTTGTTATTTTCTTCTTAGTTAGATATATATCTAAACCAATTGAAGTTTTACAAAATTCTATCCATGCTTTAATAAAATTTTCAAGTGCAGAACAAAATATTGATGTAAAATCAAATGATGAAATAGGCGATGTTGCTAGATCATTTAACCAATATTTAAAACACATACGTGATATTATGAGAGAAGACCAAAAAGTTGTTGAAGAAGCTGAAGAAGTTATTCAAATGGCAAAAACTGGATTTTTTACATATAAAATTCAGTCAACTTCTTCAAATAGAATTACAAATGATTTAAAGAAAACAATCAATGATATGATTGATGAATTAGAAGAAAAATTAGGTAAAGTGAATAATGCACTTGGCGAGTTTGCAACTGGTAATTTTGACTTTAAACTACTTGATGATACTGCATCTGGTACATTAGGTTCTATAATTAAAGCAACAGATGCATTAGGTAATAACTCTTCTGAATTATTATCAATAATCTTTATTGCCGGTGAAAAACTTGATAAAACAATTGATGTATTATCAACTGCTTCATCAATATTATCTAAAAATGCAAATCATCAAGCAGCTTCATTAGAAGAAACAGCTGCTTCAATTGAAGAAATTTCATCAAATATTCAGTCAAGTGTATCAAATGTAAATACAATGTCTAGCCTAGCTGATGAAGCAAATAATGCTGCACAAACAGGGAAAGAATTAGCAAGTAAAACTGCAGTTTCTATGGAAGAGATAAATAATCAAGTTAGTGCTATTAATGATGCAATATCAGTAATTGACCAAATTGCATTCCAAACAAATATTCTTTCACTTAATGCTGCTGTTGAAGCTGCAACTGCTGGAGAAGCTGGTAAAGGGTTTGCTGTTGTTGCACAAGAAGTGCGAAATCTTGCATCTAGATCAGCTGAAGCTGCAAATGAAATTAAAGCATTAGTAGAAACAGCAAGAGCAAAAACAAATGAAGGTAAAGATATATCATCAAATATGATTGATGGATATGAAGTACTAGTGGATAAAATATCTCAAACTAAAGATATGATATCTAAAGTATCTCATTCCTCACTAGAACAATCACGAACAATAACTCAAATTAATGATGCTATTAGTATCATTGATAAAAATACTCAAGAAAGTGCAAAAGAGGCAGCAAATATTGATACTCTTGCTCTTGAAGTTAAAACACTTTCTGAAGGTTTATTAAGTGTATCTGAACATGTAACGTATAGAGAAGAGACTAGAGGCCAGGTATGTGATATACAAATGACATATTTATTAAATAAACTTCAACTAGGTCATATTAAATTTAAAGATAATAACTTTGCTAAAGTTGATGGAAAAACTCAATTTACAGTTGTAGATCACAATTCATGTGCATTAGGTAAATGGATAAAAGAATCAGAAGATTCAAATAAAGATTATACTAAAACTGCAAATTGGTCTGTTATGAAAGATCATCACTTTAAAGTACATAATGGTGTACAAGAGTTTGTAAATCATGATGCAAGTGGAGAAGATAGTATTGTGCTTATTCCAGAAGCCTTGGTAATAGAAGAATCTATAACTGAAGTATTTAATGCTTTAAATATAGTAAAAATTGAAAATTGTAAAAGTAAAGGGTAAAAAATGAGTGGATTACACAAAGTATTAATAATAGATGATGAGCAAGATATATTAGATGTATTGGCAAGATTTTTTTCAAGAAAAAATAAATTTGAAACTGTAATATGTTCAAATCCTATTCAAGCAGTAGAATTAGTTAAAAATGGTAATTTCTCATTAGTATTAAGTGATATTATGATGCCTGAAATGAATGGGATTGAAGTATTAAAAGCAATTAAAGCTTCAAGACCTTCAACACATGTAGTGATGATGACTGCATTTTCTACACTTGATAGAATTTTAGAGTGTGAAAAACTTGGAGCAAAAGATTATGTTACTAAACCTTTTATTTCATTAAAAGATGTGGAAAGTAAAATTTTAGATATATTAGGTCTATAATGTTTGATAGTATTACAGCCTTATATGTAGAAGATGAAGTAGCAATACAAGAGGCAATTACAAGTATTATTGAACCATTATTTAAAAAGCTTTATGTGGGTTCTGATGGTATGGCTGGATTGGAATTGTTTAAAGAACATGAAAATGAGATTGATGTAGTTATCACTGATATTAATATGCCAAAATTAAATGGTCTAGATATGTTGGAAAAAATAAAAGAGATATCACCTTTTACACCTATGATAATTACTACTGCTCATAATGATTCAGATTTTTTACATAAAGCTATTGATATTGGAGTTACTGGTTATGTAAATAAACCTATAGATATTAGATCATTACTTGAAATTGTAAAGAAAAATATTTTCCCTATTGTTGAAAAGAAACGATTGGAACTGCAAGTAATAGAACAACAAGCTCAAAAATTAGAAGATGCAAAATTTTCAGCACTTGGTCAATTGTCAGCTGGAATTACACATGAAATAAATACACCACTTACATATATAAAAGCAACATTTGAGATGATGAGATATGATATAGATGATTTAGAAGATTGTGATATTAAAACAAATATGAAAAAAGATGTTGCATTAATAGAAGATGGTTTACATCGGGTTGAAAATATTATTTCATCTATGAAAGAGATGGCATCAAGTTCAAAAGTAGAAAAAGAAGAATTTAATCTTTATGCTACTGTTGTGGTATCTTTAATGATGACATATAATAAGTCAAAACATATATCAAATATTACACTAAATGGCAAAAAATTTGATACTTTACTTGACCAAAATTCACAAACCTTTATAGCAAATGTTCAAAAACAAAGAATAGAGCAAGTTTGGATTGTAATTATAAATAATGCAATGGATGAATTAATGAAAAAAGATAATTTTGAATCTAGAAAACTAGATATCACGATGGAAAACTTTGAATCTAAAGTAAAAGTTACTTTTAAAGATAATGCAGGTGGAATAGCAGAAGAGATTAGGGATAGTTTATTTGATCCGTTTAAAAGTACTAAAGAATCTTCAGGTATGGGAGTAGGACTTAATATCGCTAAAAAGATTGTATTAGAAAATGATGGTACAATTAATGCATATAATGAGGGAGATGGAGCAGTGTTTGAGGTAATTATCTAAATACCTCCATCAACTTTTCTTTTGTAACAATTTGTTACATATTTCCAAATAAAAATCCACAAATTCTTATAAAGTGTAAAAACTACACATAGGTATAAACTCAAGCATCTTTTTTCAGCTAATTTAATACTTCAATTTGATAAAATATTCATTGAAATGAAATTTATTAAAAGGACTTATATATGAGCTTACTTAGCACTTATAAAGCACACACAGAAGAAAGAGCAAAGCTAAATGTACCACCATTAGCTTTAACAGCAGATCAAGTTGCAGATCTTGTTGAGTTATTAAAAGCTTCACCAATCGTTGAAGCAGACTATGTTATGGATATGTTTGTAAATAAAATACCTGCAGGTGTTGATGATGCAGCTTATGTAAAAGCAGCATTTTTAAATGATGTAGTTCAAGGAAATGTTTCTTGTGATTCTATTTCACCTGTAAAAGCATGTGAAATATTAGGTTTAATGCTAGGTGGGTTCAATGTTACTCCTTTAGTTGAGGCACTTAAAATAGATGGTGAAGTTGCAAATACTGCTGCTACACAATTAAAAAATACAATTTTAGTTTATGATGCATTTAATGATGTTAAATCACTAATGGATGCTGGTAATGCTAAAGCTAAAGAAGTTGTTGAGTCTTGGGCAAATGGTGAATGGTTTACAAATAAACCAGAAATGAAAAAAGAAATTACTGTAACTGTATATAAAATTCCTGGTGAAACAAATACAGATGATTTATCTCCAGCAGGTGAAGCATTTACTAGAGCAGATATCCCTTTACATGCGAACTCATTCTTAGTTTCAAGAATGGAAAATCCTCTTGATACTATGAAAGAACTTAAACAAAAAGGTCATCCTTTAGCATATGTTGGTGATGTTGTAGGAACTGGATCTTCTAGAAAATCTGGAATTAACTCTGTTCAATGGCACATGGGTAGTGATATTCCTGGTATCCCAAATAAAAGAACTGGTGGTATTGTAATTGGTGATATTATTGCTCCAATTTTCTTTAATACTGCTGAAGATTCAGGATGTATCCCTATTCAAGCTCCTACAAAAGAGTTAAATACTGGTGATGTTATTACTGTTAAACCATTTGAAGGAACAATTGAAAAAGATGGAAAAGTAGTTTCTACTTATGAAATTGCACCAAATACTCTTCCTGATGAGATGAGAGCAGGTGGAAGAATTCCATTAATTATTGGTAAAGGTCTTACGGCTAAAGCTAGAGAAGCTTTAGGTATGGATGCAGGAAACTTATTTATGGTTCCAGCTCAACCTGCTGATGATGGGGCTGGATTTACTTTAGCACAAAAAATGGTTGGTAAAGCTTGTGGTATTGATGGTGTTAAACCAGGTGTTTATTGTGAGCCAATTGCAACTACTGTTGGATCTCAAGATACAACTGGACCAATGACAAGAGATGAAGTTAAAGAATTAGCTGCATTAAACTTTGGTGCTGATATGACTATGCAATCATTCTGTCATACTGCTGCATATCCAAAACCAGCAGATATTAACTTACAACATACACTTCCAGAATTTTGGACATCTAGAAAAGGATTTATTCTTAGACCAGGTGATGGTGTTATTCACTCATGGTTAAATAGATTATGTTTACCTGATACAGTAGGTACTGGTGGAGATTCTCATACTAGATTCCCAATTGGTATTTCATTCCCTGCTGGATCTGGACTTGTTGCATTTGCAGGAGTTACTGGTATGATGCCTTTAACTATGCCTGAATCTGTACTTGTTAGATTCTCTGGTACTATGCAACCAGGAATTACACTAAGAGATATGGTAAATGCTATTCCTCACCAAGCTATTAAAGATGGTTTATTAACTGTTGAAAAAGCTGGTAAGAAAAATATTTTTGGTGGTAGAGTTCTTGAAATTGAAGGTTTAGAAAATCTTAAATGTGAGCAAGCATTTGAATTATCTGATGCGTCTGCTGAAAGATCTGCGGCTGCTTGTACTGTTAAACTTAATAAAGAACCAGTTGCTGAGTATTTAGAATCAAATATCGTATTAATCGAAGAGTTAATAGCTCAAGGTTATGAAGATAAAGCTACTTTACAAAGAAGAGCAGATAAAATGAAAGCTTGGTTAGCAAATCAAGAATTAATGGTTGCTGATGCTGATGCTCAATATGCTGCTGTTATTGAAATCAATATGGATGAAATCAAAGAACCAATACTAGCTTGTCCTAATGATCCTGATGATGTTAAAACATTAACAGAGATTAGAGAAGCTGGTTTAAGAACTGAAATTGATGAAGTATTTGTTGGCTCTTGTATGACAAATATCGGACTATTCAGAGCTGCTGGAGAAATCTTAAGAGGTGAAGGTACTGTTGCAAATAAACTTTGGATATGTCCTCCTACAAAAATGGATGAAAAAACTCTTCAAGAAGAGGGTTACTACTCTGTGTTTGGTATGGCTGGAGCTCGTACTGAGATTCCTGGTTGTTCTTTATGTATGGGTAACCAAGCTTCTGTTGCACAAAATGCATTTGTATTCTCAACAAGTACAAGAAACTTTGATAATAGACTAGGTAAAGGTTCTCAAGTATATCTTGGATCTGCTGAGTTAGCTGCTGTTGTTGCTCTGAAAGGTGCATTACCTACAGCTGCAGAGTACTTAGAAATTGTTGCAAATAAAATTAAACCAGAAATGACAGATGAGATTTATAAATATCTTAACTTCAATAAAGTTACTAAACAAGAATTAGTAGATATGGTTAAATAGTAAATATTTGTATTTATAAAACATAAAAAAGCTCAATCTTTTGATTGAGCTTTTTTTAATAATAGACTAAGGAAAATAATGAATTTTCAATATCGAATAATAATGAAAATTTTTATTGTTCTTATTGTATTATCAACAATAGTGGCAAGTTTTAATTACTACTTTTCATTGAATAATATTCAAAAACAAATTAAAACACAATCGCTACCTTTATCACTAGATAATATATACACTGTAATTCAAAAAAATATAGTAGAACCATCTTTAGTTTCATCAATGATGGCAAATGATACATTTGTCCATGACTGGTTAAATAAAAGTACAAAAAATGATATTAGTATTGTTAAATATTTAAATTCTATACAAAAAAAGTATAATATGTATAATACTTTTTTAGTAAATAATAAAACAAAAAAATATTATACACAAGCTGGATTTGTTGAAGTTATTAGCAATAAAAATAAAAATAATTTATGGTATTTTGATTTTATTAAGAGTAAAAATAAATATGAAATAAATATTGATTTAAATAATAAGCTTTCAAATTCGCTGATTATGTTTATAAACTATAAAATATATGATAGTAAGAATAATTTTTTAGGTGTTACAGGTGTTGCATTAAAAACAGAATATATAAATAAAATGTTGATGAACTTTAGAAAAAAATATGGATTTAAAGTTACTTTTTTTAATAAAAATGGGGATGTTGTATTATATGAAAAAACTTTTAATAAACATGCTAATTTAGATACTGATAAATTATTAAAAAATTATAAGGATAAAATAATATCTAAAACTACCAATTCAATAGAGATAAAATATAATGGAAAAAATTATTTTATAAATACAAAATATATTCCAGAATTAGATCTATATTTAATAGTTGAAGCACAATTAAATTCTTATAATAAAAATCTTATAAATATGTTTTATTTTAATTTACTGATATCTTTATTTATCATAAGTTTTATTGCATATGTTTTATATAAAATTATAAAAATAAATAATACTAAGTTAGAATATTTAGCATATAATGATGTTTTAACTGATTTATATAATAGAAGACATTTTGAGAAAGAGTTATCAGATATTATTTTAAATAATAAAAGAATAAAGCAAGATTTTTGTATATTATTTTTAGATATTGATAATTTTAAAGATGTAAATGATAAGCATGGCCATGATATTGGGGATGATGTATTAAGAATAATAGCAGATATTTTAAAACAATCTTTAAGACAAACTGATATTATTGCTCGATGGGGTGGAGAAGAGATAATAGTAGTTTTTACTAATACTACTATAGTAAATGCTAAAAAATTAAGTGAAAATATTAGAATAAAAATACAAAATGATACTGATTTATTTAAATTATTAAATTCAAAAATAACAGCAAGTTTTGGATTGACACAATTTAAAGATGATGATTGTAATGATTCTATTGTTAAAAGAGCTGATGAAGCGATGTATCTTTCTAAAACAAGTGGTAAAAATAAGATAACAATAATATAATAATTTAAATTGATATTTATTATAAGTAATGATATAATATTGTAGTCTAAATTTTAATAAAAAAGGATTAATATGAAAAATGTACTTATTTTGTGTACTGGGAATAGTTGTAGAAGCATAATAGCTGAAGCCTTAATAAATAAAATATTTCATGGTGAAATTAAAGCATATAGTTCAGGAGTTAAAGCTAGTGGAAAAGTAAATCCAAATGCTAAAAAAGTATTAGAAGATAATGATTGCTGGAGTGATGAGTATCATTCTAAAGTGATTGAAGAAGTTATGGATATCAAGTTTGATTTGGTTGTAACAGTTTGTGATAATGCAAATGAATCGTGTCCTACTTTTCCACAGAATACAAAAGTACTTCATGTAAGTTTTGAAGATCCAGATGGTAAAGAATTTACTGAATTTATAAATACATATAATTTAATCAAATCAAATCTTATGCCAATAATAAGTAATGAATTAATATAAACTATTTAGAATATTTTAAATCATCTATCCATACTGGATGATTAAAATGTAATCTTGTATCACAAGAAGTAGAAACTACAGATTTATCTAAAACTATAGTTCCTACTTGCTCCCAATTTATTATATCATTTATTTTTTGACTTGAAACAAATATATTATAGACTAGAGTCTTATTTCCTCTTATATGTAATTCATCTCTAAAGTCAATATTTTCTCTTTTTATCCCTTTATATTTATCTTGCATTTGTAGTTTCATCCACTTTGGAGTAATAGTTAAAGAAGGATTATTTACATCTAAATTTGACACTTGATACAACTGTCTTATATTTGAATTTTTATCTACATCTTTAAAAGTACTAGCTAGTTTTAAAGAGTATAGAAGATTTTTAAGAACGATAGATGAAAAAGAAAATTTAGGCTCATTTACTAAAATAGTATCTGAGTAATACTTTACTTTTGTACCACCAAGATTATCTATTAAAAAGAAATTTGCACTTTTTACTTTTTTATTTTTATCTAAAGGAAATACTTTTCCTGCAAGTCCAAGTATTCTAATATCTCCACTTTTTGTATTTGACATAGCAGAAGATGCTCGTATAATTATATTGGCTTTTGTATTCTTTTTAAAATATCCACTATAAATATTTTGTGATGTAATATTCCAAGTACCTTTAAAACATATACCATTTGGGTGTGCTTTTTTTCTAAATGATTTTAATATATCAGATGAATCACCAAGGGTTCTTAATGCATCAGAAGTAACTGTATCAACTTTATCTTTATATAGACTGTTAAAAGTTACTTTATATTGAGGTAAGTTTGTTGTTTCATCTTTTTTAACTATATTCCATACTTCATTGAAGCTTGAGTTTGAATATAAAAATAAAGAAAAAAAGGAAATAATAAATAACATTTTCATAATAATACCTACTTTTATTTATTGTAACTAAAGTATAAACAATAAAGCTTTAATCTTTAGAATAATATTTTAATTCAAATTTAGCTAAAATCATATAAATTAAATTATGGATAAATATGAAAACTAAAAATATAAAATCAAAAAAAGCATTTACACTACTAGAACTTATGGTTGTTATTTTAATACTTGGACTTCTAGCTTCATTTGTATTACCAAAGCTTACAGGAAAAAGTGAAGAAGCAAAAGTAAAAGTTGTATGTATACAAATGAAATCAATATCACAAGCACTAAAAATGTATAAAATTGATAACTCTGTATACCCTTCAACATCACAAGGATTAACTGAACTATCAAAAAAAGATTATTTTGAAGATGGAAAAGTACCAAAAGATTCATGGAAACAAGAATATATTTATACATCTGATGATGATGGGTTTGAGATAATATCTTTTGGACCAAACAAAAAAGAGGGTGGAGATGATGATATTTACTACTCTAAGTGTGAAGGTTAGATATTAAAAAATCATTTACATTATTGGAGATTATGATTGTAATGATTTTAATCTCTATTGTTTATTATTTTGCAATGTCTACATTTAAAATAAATAAGAATGTAAACAATGTAACACTATTTAACATAAAAGATACATTATTAAAATACAATTTTAACGAGTCTATATCTTTAAAATGTGTAGAAGATGGAAAGTTATGTTATATAGTTGTTGATAATGATGTTATGGAAGATACTGTTGAGGATTTATTTAAAGAAAAACCAACAGTTTATACATTTAGTAAAAATCCTGAAACAATAGAATATGAAGATTTAGAAGTAAAAGAGTTTGAAACTTATCCTGTTTGTTTTGAATATACTATAAATAAATATCAAAAATCAAAAGATCTTATAGTTGAAGTTGGTCAAAAAGTTTATATTTTTAATTCTATTTATAATAAACCAACAACTATCGAGTATTTAAGTGATATTGGTATATATTTTGATGATAAACTACAAGAGGTAAAAGATGCTTTTTAAATATAAAGGTTATGATAATTTTGGAAAAAAAGTTTCAGGAAATATTGAAGCAGATAACCTAGCAATAGCAAAAGCTAAAATAAAATCTAAAAAAATTATATATACTTCAATAGATGAAACAAAACTGTCACTTTCTCAAAGATTATTCCAAAAAAAGAAAAATAAAATATCAACTCTTGTGCTTGCAACGATATCAAGAGATTTAAGTATATATTTAAAATCTGGAATCTCACTTTTAAATGCAATTAAGCTTATAAATGAAAGATATAAAAAAGATAAAGTATTAAGCGCTTTTTTTGAATCAATTATAACTTTTTTAGATGAGGGTAAAAATTTATTTACTGCGTTAGAGTTACAAAAAATTATAGAGCTGCCTGAGTTTTATTTGCAAAGTATAAAAATAAGTGAAGATGGTGGAATCCTTCAAAGTGTTTTATTAGAATTATCGATATATTTAAAAGACCAATATAGACTTCAAAAACAAATATCACAAGCTATGACTTATCCTACAGTTATAATTGTAATTGCAATACTTATGGTTGGTTTTATGCTTAGTTTTATAGTTCCAACAATTACAGATATATTTGATAAAAATGGTCAAGCCTTACCTGATATTACAATTTTTGTTATAGGTGCAGGTGATTTTGTAAATAATTACTATCAATGGGTATTTACAGGGTTATTTGCCATTGTTTTATCTTTTTCTTACGCTATGAAGAATTTTTATTCTTTTAAATATAAAATGGATAGCATATATCTTAAAATACCTTTTATAGGTGCTCTTTTAGAGTTAGGAGAGCTTAGTAGATTTTCATATATGAATTCTATTCTTATTCGTTCCGGAGTACCTATAGTGCAATCATTTAAAATGGGTGCAAATATTATAAATAATGCTGTTATAAAAAGATTATTTGAAGATGCATCTTCTAAAGTTGTTGAAGGTGAGAAACTTTCCTCTATTTTGGATAAGAGTAAAATATATAAAGTAGATATTGCTTTTATTCAAGCAATTGCAATTGGTGAAGAGACAAGCCAATTAAGTGAAGTCTTAAACAACCTTGCAGAGTTTTACACTGAAGCAAACAAAGATAAAATAGCTAAATTTTTATCTTTACTTGAACCTATGCTTATGCTTTTTGTTGGTGGCTCGATTGGCTTTATTATGATTGCAATGCTTTTACCTATTTTTTCTATGAGTATGTAAGTTAATATTTTATGATAAAAGTTAAGAAAAAAGCTATAGTATTACTCATAACTTTGATGTTTATTACTTCTATTTCAGTTTTGATCTTACAAAATTTAAAAGATAGTGAAAAGTTTTTTAAAGTAATTGGTACAAATATGAGTTTAACTCAAACTCAAATTACAGTACAAAACGTAAATTATGAAATTAGAAAATTTTTTAAAAATAAAAATAGTGAAGATATCCAAGAGATTTTATCAATGATTCCAGAAGAGATTCCATTTATCTTAAATGAAAATATTATGATAATGGTATCTTTAAGTGAATATGTACAAGAAGTTGTACATGATGTAAATAAAATTGATGATACTTATCAAAATGATCAATTTAATGAAAATCTAGATTATCCTAATATATTTTTTGAAATATTAAAAGAGAAGAAAACTATTTTAAAAAATAATAAAATTTCAAATAATAAGCAAGTATCAAGTATAATTGATGAATATATAAGTAAAACAAGAGATAAAAGAATATTAAATATTAAAGATAATTTTACATTTTTTACAATACCAAGTGATACAAATGCAACATATATTTCATGTAAATATGATATCAATATCAATAATATAAACTCAACAGTAAATATGATATTTAAAGCTGGTGATACAAATAGTACAAAATCTTTTGATTTTAATTTTAGGAATATAAATGAGTAAAATAATAATATTTATTTTTTTAACTACAAGTTTATTTTCTAATATTGATCTAAAAGAAATTCAAGATGAATTTAACAACGATGCAATAAAATTAAATCTAAAACATAATTTTACAAAAGAAGATTTTGAAAAAAGATTAAGGCTTCATAAACTATATACCCAATTAGATAAAGCATATATAAAAAGATTAAAGATAAAAGTAAAAAATAAATTAGTTGATAAAAAATTAAAAGAAAATGAATTTATATCTGTGATTGATCTTAAAAAACAATTATTTATATTAGTACTTAAACAAAATAATAAATTCAATATAATCGGTGTTGATTTAATCTCTTCTGGTGAGATAAATAAAGAGATTGAAGTTAGGTATGGAGAAGATCATTATTTTAGAACACCTTCTGGAATATATTCTATAAATGCAGGATGGCGTTCTGATGGTAGTTTTAAAAAAGATAATGTTACATTGAAATATGGTAAAAAAGATAGATTTGTTTACTATATAGGTAAGGTAGATACAATAAGATATAATACTTTTACCCCTTCAAAAGAAAAAATTACGAAAAAAGAAAACTGGCAACTTTGGAGTGATAAAGTAAATCTTGCAATGCATTCTTATACTCAAAGTGCTGTATTAGGTGTAAAAGATTCTCATGGTTGTATTAGAATAAGCAATGAGCTAAATGCATTTTTAGATAAAAATAATGTTTTATATAAACATTTTTATACTAAAAATAGATGGACTTTAAAATATTCAAATAAACCAAGAAATTCAAAAAATAAAAATCTAGCTGGAGAATATCTAATCATATTTGATAAAATATAGTGTATATTTGTTGTTTAGGAAAATTAGGGTATAATCGCGAATATAATAATAAATAGGACTATAAACTATGAGTAACAAATACAATCCAAAAGAAGTTGAAGATAAATACTACGAACTATGCGAAAGCAGAGGTTATTTTGAAATTGATGGAAATAAAGATATTCAAAAAAAAGATAAAAACTTTTCAATAATGATGCCACCACCAAATGTAACAGGATCTTTACATATTGGTCATGCACTTACATTTACTTTACAAGATATTATCACTAGATACAAAAGAATGGATGGCTTTAAAACATTATGGCAACCAGGAACTGATCATGCTGGAATTGCTACACAAAATATTGTTGAAAAACAATTACTTGCAGAAGGTACTACAAAAGAAGAATTAGGAAGAGAAAAATTCTTAGAGCGAGCTTGGTTACAAAAAGAAACTTCGGGTGGAAATATAGTTCATCAAATGAGAAAACTTGGAGTTACTCCCGCTTGGAAACGAGAAAGATTTACTATGGATGAAGGTCTTAAAGAAGCAGTGAAAGAAGCTTTTGTAAGTCTATACAATGATGGAAAAATCAAACAAAATAACTATATGGTAAACTGGTGTACACATGATGGTGCGCTTAGTGATATTGAAGTTGAACATGAAGAAGTAAAAGGTGCCTTTTACCATATGACTTATAAGTTTGCAGATGGTTCTGGTGAGCTTGAAGTTGCAACTACACGACCTGAAACTTACTTTGGGGATACTGCTATTATGGTACATCCTGATGATTCAAGATATACTTCAATTGTTGGAAAAGAAGTATTACTTCCTCTTACAAATAGAAAAATAAAAGTTATTACAGATACTCATGTTGATATGGAATTTGGTACAGGTGTAGTTAAAGTTACTCCAGCTCATGACCAAAACGATTATGCTGTTGGAAAAAGACATGATTTAGAATTTATCAAAGTATTTGATGAAAAAGGTATTTTAAACTCTTATTGTGGAGAGTTTGAAGGACTTGAAAGATTAGAAGCACGACCAGTTATAGTAAAAGCCTTAGAAAATGCAGGACATATTGTAAAAATAGAAGAGCATATTCATCAAGTAGGGCATTGTTATAGATGTAAAAATATTGTTGAGCCATTTATCTCTGAACAATGGTTTTTAAGTGAAACTATCGCAAAAAGCTCAATTGATAAAACAAAAGCAAACAATAACTTCCACCCTAAACATTGGATAAACTCTTATACTGCATGGATGGATGAGCTTAGACCTTGGTGTATATCTAGACAACTTTGGTGGGGACATAGAATCCCTGTATTTACATGTAATGATACTTCATGTAATCACCAATGGGCTGATAAAGCAGATGAGCCAGAAGCTTGTCCTAAATGTTCTAGTAAAAACTATACTCAAGATCCAGATGTTCTTGATACATGGTTCTCTTCAGCACTTTGGGCTATGTCACCACTTGGATGGGGAAATAATGGTAAATTAGAAGATCTTTATAATGAATCAGATATGAAAGATTTCTATCCAAATTCACTTTTAATTACTGGATTTGATATTATGTTCTTCTGGGTTGCTAGAATGATGATGATGGGAGATCACTTTAAAGGTGAACTACCATTTAAAGATATCTATATGCATGCTCTAGTACGTGATGAGAAGGGTGCGAAAATGTCTAAATCAAAAGGAAATGTAATCGATCCTCTTGATATGGTTGAAGCACACTCTGCTGATATTATTAGATTTACTCTTGCCTTTTTAGCAGTGCAAGGTAGAGATATAAAACTTGGTGAAAAATCTTTAGAGCAGTTTAGAAACTTTACAAACAAACTTTACAATGCAACAAACTTTTTACAGTTAAATGTAGATACATTTGTAGATCTTAAAGATATTGAAGTTAAAACTCCACTTGGTCTTTATATGCAAAGTAGATTAAGTAAAGCAGTTGCACAAGTTAGAGTTGAACTTGATACTTATAACTTCTCTGATGCTGCTAAGACACTTTATAAATTTGTATGGAATGAGTTCTGTGACTGGGGTATTGAGTATAGTAAGGCAAATAAAGAAGCTATAAGTGAACTTGGAAGTATCTTTAAAGAAACTCTTAAAATGGTAAGTCCATTTATGCCATTTATTGCAGATCATTTATATCATAAACTAAGTGGAACTACTATTGAAGATGGAAAATCTTTAATGATTATGGAATTTCCTAGTGATATTAAACAAGATAAAAATATCGAAGATATGTTTGAAGTAATTGAAGAAGCTATTACATCTCTTAGACGAGCAAAAGTTATCATCGATATGGGTAATAGTAAAATAGAAAAGGCATATATTAAACTTGATGTAAAAATTGATAATGATGTAGCTAAACCATTTATTGAAAAACTAGCTAAAGTTGCATCTATTGAGTTTGTAGATGCAAAACTAGAAAATAGTATCACAGATGTAAGTGATAATCTTGAAGTATATCTTCCAAGAGGTGAGATTGACTTAGGACCAATTATTACAAAACTTACAAGACAAAAAGAAAAATTAGAAAAAGAGATAGCAAAACTAAATGGAATGCTGTCAAATGAAAGATTCGTTGCAAATGCACCTGAATCAGTAATAACAGAAAACAAACAAGCTTTAGAAGATGCAAATATAAAAATTGCAAAAGTACAAGCGGAGTTAGTTTCTTTATCGTAAGGATAAAAATATGATAGACAAAAGAATAAAATTAGGTAAAATAAATACCTTAGAGATTATAAGAGATACAGACTTTGGATTTTTCTTAGAGCCATCTTCTTCAAGAGAAGAGATTATGGATAGAAGTGAAACTGAAGAGTATGAAGTACTTCTTCCAAATGCTTATATAAGTGATGAGATGGAAATAGGGGATGAAGTAGAAGTATTTATCTATAGAGATAGTGAAGATAGAATTATTGCTACAACTCAATATCCAATTGCTTTAGTTGATGAGTTTGCATTTGTAGAAGTTGTTTCAACAACTACATTTGGAGCATTTGTTGATATTGGACTTCAAAAAGATTTATTGGTTCCTAGAAATAAACAAAAAGAACAGTTTAAAGTTGGTGATAAAAGAATCATAAGAATTATTGAAGATGTAGAAACAAATAGACTTATGGGTGTAGAAAAAATCACATCATTTTTAAATAATCGTACAAAATACTTAAAAGTAAATGATGAAGTAAAAGTTATGGTTATAGCATTTACTCCTATGGGATATAAAGTAGTTGTAGATAATATGCATGAAGGTATGATTTTTAAAAATGAATGTTTTACAAAATTATTTGTAGGAAATGTAAAAAAAGCATATATTAAAAATGTAAGAGCAGATGGGAAACTTGATATTTCACTTCAACCAATAGGTAAAGAGAAAAATAAAGATGCATCTTGTCAAATTATCTTAGATTTATTAAAAGAATATAACAACTTCTTACCTTTTAATTCAAAGAGTGATGCTGGTGAGATTACAAAAAGATTTGGGATGAGTAAAAAGATATTTAAAGCATCTTTAGTAACACTTCTTGCTGATAAACTTATCACTTCAAGTGATAGAGGAATAGAACTTACTTAATGGCAAAAGCAAAGTATATTGACCTGAAATCTAAAAAATTAGAATTTATACGAAATGATATGCTTTGTAAAATACAGTGCCTAAAAACTTCAAATATGACAGTGGATATTTTATGTTATACAGATAATACTTTTATCTGTAAAGATAATATTCCATTTGCTCAACTCTCAAAAGAACTTAAAAAAGTTATTAAATCAGTATAGCTTATAAAAATGTAAATAATTTATAATTTTATTGTTAAAAAATATGATTTACAATAAAAGTTTTATTGATTAAAAGATATACTTATTAACTTTTATAAAATTTTAAAAAGGACATATTAAATGAATAAAAAAAGTATATTTACTACTATTGGTTTTATAATGATAGTTATGTTTTTAGCTATGATTATAAATATCACTTTAAACCTTAGAGACTTTGGATTTGACAGTGCAAAAACAAAAGCAAGTTTAGTTGCACAAAGTGTTAAAAATGGTCTTACTGCTCATATGGTAAATGGTATGATGGATAATAGAGATTTCTATATAAATCAAACTAAAAATCTTGATAATATTGATGACTTATGGATTATTAGATCTAAAACAGTTGAAAAACAATATGGGAAAGATAGCGAAGTTGCTAGAGATGAAATAGATCATAAGGTTTTAAATACTGGTAAAATTATTAAAGAAATAAATGAAAATTTATTTGGACATTCTACGTATAGAATCACTATTCCATATAAAGCTGAAACTACAAAAGAAATTAATTGTTTATCTTGTCATGATGCAAAAATTGGAGATACCTTAGGTGTAATCTCAATGGTTATCTCTATTGATGATTTAAAAGCTACAAGTACTTCAATAATAGTATATACTTCAGTAATATCATTTTTATTAATTGGTATAATTTTATGGTTTGTGCATAGACTTATAACTCCATATTTTTCTATTTTTGAATCAATTAAAAATGTAATGAGAAAAGCAAATGATGGTGATTATTCTGGAAGAATTGAAAATATTGATTCAGGGGAAGCAAAAGAAGTTGCAAATTGGATAAATGACCATATGAATAAACTTCAAGGTAGTCTAATAACAATTGAAGAAAAAATTGATGTATTCTTGACTGCGCATAAATTTGAAACAGTTACAGATCCTATTTTAGATGTACAAAAAACAGTAACTAGACTTGCAGATATTTACAAGTTTAAAAAAGTTATTGAACATGATGAAAAGATTGAAGATGTATACTTAAGATTTGCAAGTGTTTTAGAAAATGAATTTAAAATAAATGATTTTAATTTTATTGAAGCAGATACAACAAATAAAACAACTGAAATTGTATATGTACATAAGGCAATACTGTGTGATCCTCTTTCTGATGGTTGCAGAGCAGATAGAACAAATTCAATAATTGATTCTTGTCAATTCAATAAAGTATGTGATAAATTTAATGAGAATAAACCTTATGTTTGTATTCCTTATTCTATTTCAAATGATTTAGATTTTATTTTAACAATTGTTAGTGAAGATTCACAAGAACAAGAAAGAGTAAAAACATTATTACCTCAAATACAAGATTATGTAAATACTGCAAAACCAGAGATAGTAAGTAAGAAACTTATGCAAATACTTGAAAGAAGTGCTCAAACTGATCCTTTAACTGGACTGTACAATAGAAAGTTCTTAGAACAATATATTGATAGAACATTATATACAGGTATGTATAAAGGGGTAACATGTGGACTAATGATGGTAGATATTGACTTCTTTAAATTAATTAATGATAATTATGGACATGATATTGGTGATATTGCTATTAAAACTATTGCAAATACACTTCTTGATGTTGTTGGTGAAAACGATATTGTTATACGATTTGGGGGAGAAGAATTTATTGTTGTTATTACTAATTGTGATGAAGCTAAGTTACAACAAGTAGCAGAAGAGATTAGAATAGCATTCTCTCAACAACAAATACAAGCTAATAGTGAGACATTTAGTAAAACTGTAAGTATAGGAACATCACTATTCCCAAATAAAGGAAAAGATTTCTGGAAATTTGTAAAACAAAGTGATATTGCACTTTATGAAGCAAAACAAACAGGAAGAAATAAAGTTGTAAGATACGTAAAAGATATGAAATAATCTTTTTAGTAGAAGTTTATCTATAATTAAGCAAAAGATAGATAAACTTCCAACCTAATTTAGCTATACACATAGACTAAATATCTCAAATGGAGCCATAGCAAAGTGGCTAATGCATTGGATTGCAAATCCTTGATCCTCGGTTCGACTCCGAGTGGCTCCTCCATTTAACAATCTAACGAAACCCAACACAATCAATAAACCCCTTAAATACAACAAATATAAGCTAAATTATGCTACAGTACCCCCAAGTTAATCTAATAACATCTAATATATAGTTGGGGGTAAATTTGGGGGTATAGCTACATAACCCCAAAACTAACAAAAAATACCCCCAAAATGAAAGGGTAAAAATGGCTAAGATAGAGCTTCTAAAAGATATACAACGCCAATTCAGACGCCAATTCAATAAATAACCGCAATTTTTCACCTAAATTATACTGCCATTTTCTTGGCAACTGCCTTCATAAACACCTCAAATGGGGTTTTAAATCCC
>Ga0256826_1000534_pt1 | contig 23081 bp, 14 predicted proteins | sample CV79metaG_FD_185975 | JGI IMG/M metagenome (GOLD analysis project Ga0256826, IMG submission 185975) | Hydrothermal vent microbial communities from East Pacific Rise, Pacific Ocean - CV79 | ecosystem: Environmental > Aquatic > Marine > Hydrothermal vents | place: Pacific Ocean: East Pacific Rise...
AACATACTCTCATTTCCAATCAAGCCTCCTTGATGAATGTAGAGTGTTGGTAGAGAAAAAATTTCTGGATTTTCTAACAAGGTTAGCCATCCGTGAGGGTCATAGAGTAAATCAAACTCTATACCCATTTTATCTTGTAATTCTAGCCAAATATTATAAGACTCTCTATACAACTTACCAAAGTGACGCTTTTTAGAAGGTTCTATAATTTTTGGATGAAAATCAATATTATTTTCTAACATTAAAAACTGCTTTTTTAGATACTCTACCCCACCCACACAAGGTACTGTATAGACCATATCTTTAGAGTTTTTTTGTAAAAAGAGTGCTGTTGTCCCTGTTCCAGAAGGTAAAAAAATATTTAACTTCTCTATCCCCTGCTCTTTTTTCCATACTTCTATCTCTTGAGCCAATACATTTAAACCAAACTCAGCATAAAAGTCTCTTCCACCCTCCTCTATAAACAGAATCTCTTCATCTCTTATGTTAGGGAGCATTTGATTTATATGTAGATTCATTCCATTCTCTAAAGCATACTTATAGTTTCCATGAGGGTTCTCTTCTAAATAACTTGGTATATGGTCAACATAGTAGTCAAACTTCCACCCTTTCATTTTTGCTAAAACAGAGAGAGAATACATAGCATTTGACTGATTTGAGCCATATGAGACTACTTTTTCTAGTTGAGGAGATTCATTTTCTAAAAAATAGTGAAACTTACGAGCTTTATTCCCAGAAAACTCTTTAGAGATTAAATCATCTCTCTTAATATAAATAGTATGGTTTTTAAAATTCTTTTTTTCAATAATTGAGTTCATATTCATGGGCTAATTATACATTAAATTGACATGTATCAACCTCTTTTTAAATATCATACTCTATACTTACGAAAAATTATAATTTTAACAAATAAAGAAGGATTAACAAATGATTATTTCTAACTATATGAAAAGTGAACACCGTGAATGTGATGAGGCGTTTGCAGCAGCAGAAAAATCTGTAATTGATGGAGATTTTGAAGCAGCAGAGAAACAATTTTTACTTTTTGCGAATGAAACAATGCAACACTTTAAAAAAGAAGAAGAGTCTCTTTTTCCAACTTTTGAAGAGATTTCAGGAAGTAGCGAAGGTCCTACAAAAATAATGCGTTATGAACATGAACAAGTACGTGGTCTTATTGGTAAAATGGCTGAAACCATTGAAAATAAAGACAGCGATGCTTACCTCTCAATTGCTGAATCTATGATGATTTTACTACAACAACATAATATGAAAGAGGAACAGATGCTCTACGCAATGTGTGACAGAATGATTCCTCAAGACGTTAAAGAGAGTACACTTGAGACTATGAAAAGTATTGAACTTTAAGTCAAACTATGAATAAAATTCTTCTTGATGCAAGGGAGATGGAGCATCCTCTTCCTTTACAAAAATCAATGGAACATCTAGTAGAAATGCAAGTCAATGATTATTTATATATGCTAAATAATAAAAAACCTATACCCCTTCTTGAAATTGCACAAGGAAAAGGTTTTTTTCATTTTACCTATTTAGATACTCAAGAGACATGGCATATAATAATCTCTAAAAACTCAGATATTAACTTAAAGGATCTACTCCATGTTTAGTCAAGGTGGACTCTCTTTAGAACAAGCACCTCCCCTATCTATTGTTCTAAAATTTTTTATTACAGCTACACTATTTGGTCTTCTTTTAGGTCTATTTCTCTTACTCACAAATAGTAATATTCTTACGTTTCTTACCCATACAAAAGAGCTTATTGTTATTCATACCTTAGCACTTGGAGTAATGGCATCTTTTATGCTTGGAGCATTGTTTCAAATGCTTCCTGTTATTGCTGGAGTAACAATTAAACTTCCAATCAAAAAAGCAACTGTAGTCCATTTACTTTTAGTCGTTGGTCTTTTGGTTCAACTCTCTGCTTTCATCACTCAAAATAGCCCACTTCTTTATTTTTTAGCAGGAGCCTACTTAGGTATTGGTCTACTCTATGCCACTATTTCTATGTTAAAAGAACTAATAAAAATCAAAGATCACTCCAGTTCATCCAAAGGGATGATTTACGCACTGTTTAGTTTCACTTTAGCCATTCTGTTTGGTCTCTATCTTCTATTATCTTATGGTGGATATATCAATGGTATACATTTTAGTGAAATAAAAGAACTACACTACTCCTTTGCACTATTTGGTTGGGTCTCATTACTTATTATCTCTGTATCATTTCAAGTTGTTGAGATGTTTTATGTAACACCTAAATATCCAACTTTAATGAGTAAGTATCTAACAACTATACTCTTTACACTTCTTGTAGTAAAAAGTATTTTACTTTTTTTAGGAATTGAAGCACAAGCAGTAACAATACTTTTTACTCTACTATTGATACTCTATGCAATAACAACATTAAAAAGACTCTCTAGTAAAAAACGACCTACATCTGATGCAACAGTATGGTTTTGGAATATCGGTATGTTACTATTTATAGTCAGTATGACCATTACTTTCTTAGATAGCACACTTGGTACTGATAACCATTTGAAAGAGATCTCTTATATAAGTTTTATAGGTTTTACACTTAGCATTGTCTTTGCAATGATATATAAAATTGTTCCTTTTTTGGTCTGGTTCCATCTTTCAAATCAAGGCTATATGGAAGCCCCAATGATGCATGATGTCATACATCCTAAAAAAGCAAAAATACATTTTAGAATTCATCTGGCTACAGTTGGCTCTTTTCTATTCTCTCTAGAAATTATTTCTGCCCTACTACTAAGCCTCTCTTTTGGATGGTTACTTTATCAATTATTATTTGCTATGAAAAAATATAATTATATACAAAAACATACAGAGAGAATCCAGTGGTAACAAAATAGCTCATAGTTAAGTATAAACAATTATTTTTATAATCAATACTTAACATATGAGCATCACTTTGATATACTCCATCAAAACTTATTATAAAGGTTATTGATGTTTTTCTATTTGACTCTATTTTTGACATTTTTCTACTTTAAACTAGCACGAGTACATAAAAAGGAGGAGAGACTAACAAATCTAATAGTAACACAACACATAGTTGTTGCTATATCAACATTTTTTCTCTATAGTTATGGATTTGAGCATCTTGCACTTTGGGCAATACTAGTTTTCTCTTTTCTATTTTTCATTATCGCAGCACTTATGATAACAGCTGTTCAAGTAGGAATATTTGTAGAGGGAAAGCCACTTTTTGGAGTAGGAGATTTATTTAAATTAATGCCTATTTTAACAGGATTAATTGTTACTTTAGTATTAATAATTATATTATAATGCTAAACTATTTGTGGGTCGAATAACCCACAAATAAAATTTCTAATTTCTATCTAAACAATTTAAATCTGAAAATGCTTGTTCTAAACGAAGAGCAATAGATTTTTCACCTTCACGTAACCACTTTCTTGGATCATAATACTTTTTATTTGGCTTATCTTCACCCTCTGGATTTCCAATTTGACCTTGTAAGTAAGCATGGTATTGTGCTACATATCCACGTACACCATCCCAATATGCCCATTGTGTATCTGTATCAATATTCATTTTAATTACACCATAAGTGATGGCTTCACGAATTTCTGAAAGTTTTGAACCTGAACCACCATGAAAAACAAAGTCAACTGGTTTTTCAGCCGTTTTAAACTTCTCTTGAATATATTTTTGAGAATTATCTAAAATAGTTGGAGTAAGCACAACATTTCCAGGTTTATAAACGCCATGAACATTTCCAAATGATGCAGCAATGGTAAACATTGGAGAGACTTTTAAAAGTTCTTCATACGCATAAGCTACCTCTTCTGGCTGAGTATATAAAAGTGCATTATCAATTTCTGTATTGTCTACACCATCTTCTTCTCCACCTGTAACACCTAACTCAATCTCTAGTGTAATACCAATTTTACTCATACGTGCTAAATACTCTTTACAAGTAGCAATATTCTCTTCAATAGGCTCCTCTGAAAGATCTATCATATGTGAAGAGAAGAGAGGTTTTCCAAATGCTTCAAAATGTTTCTCACTCGCATCTAAAAGTGCATCAATCCAAGGAAGTAGTTTACGTGCAGCATGATCCGTATGTAAAATTACAGGAACACCATATGCTTCGGCAACAGTATGAACATGTTGTGCCCCTGCAATAGTTCCTAAGATTGCTCTTTTTTCACTTGGCATTCCTTTGCCAGCATAAAACTCTCCACCACCATTAGAGAACTGAATAATAATCGGTGAATTAACTTTTGAAGCAGCTTCTAATACTGCATTTATAGATGATGTTCCAACTACATTCACTGCTGGAATAGCAAAACCTTCTTCTTTTGCTATTGCAAAAAGTTCTTGAACTTGATTTCCACTTAACACACCACATGGTAAACTATCTAATACTTTCTTACCCATTATATTTAACCTTCAAAGATTTTTTTCGCTATTTTACAATAATATCTGCTGTTTTTTTCAATTTTTTACTTAAGTTTTTTAATTTTGTTTTAAATCTTAATAGACGCAATGACTTTACTATATCTGACTTAACTGTTTCATAAGGAACATACCCTTTTTCTCTCTTATCTTCCAAATAGATTATGTGATAGCCAAACTGCGTCTTTACAGCTTGTTTTGTAATTGTTCCTTTTCTTAATGAAAAAGCTGCTTCTGAAAACTCTGGAACCATTTGCTCATGAACAAACCAATCTAACTCACCACCATTAACAGCACTTGGACCTGTTGATTTACTTTTTGCTAAAGTAATAAACTTCTCTTTTAAATTACTGCTCAATTCTAATTCAGCAATTAAAGCAATCGCCTCCTCTTCTGTTGACAATAAAATATGACGTACTTTAACCGATGCTGGTTTAATAAACTTTTGTTTATTAATCTGATAATATGCTCTTGCCTCATTATCTGCAACAACAATCTCTTCAACTTTCTCTTTCATCCAGTAATCTAACATAAGATTTTCTTGCATTTTTTTTAATGACTCTTGATATTCAACATTATTCTCTATATGAATTTTTTTCGCATCTTCTAAAAAAAGCTTTCTTTCAACCATTTGATTAAGAACTGACTTTTTCTGACTTTTATTAAGTACTGAATAACTGGCACCTGGAATACTTTTAATTACAAACTCATTCACATCATCTTGAGTAATCTCTTTACCGTTAACAGTGGCTAAAATTTCTGATGAAGCTAAAGAAAAAACGGTTAATGATGAAAAAACTAGAAATGATCTAAAAATTATTTTCATTTTTTGCCTTATAAAGATATTAATAAAAAATTATAACATAAAATGGTAAATGATTCGTAAATCAAATTACTCAGCTTTTTACTCTAAAATATATACTATTATTATAAAAAAGATTATACCTTATGGCAACTAAAAAAATAAAACCTGCAACAAAACAAGAGATAATAGAGATAAAAAAAGTTTTTTTAGAACACTATCCCAATTCACTTACTGAACTTAATTATAATAATATTTATGAATTATTAATTGCAGTTATGCTCTCTGCACAATGTACTGATAAACGGGTAAATATTATTAGCCCTGCTCTTTTTAAAGCTTATCCCTCAGCTATTAAACTTGCAAATGCCGACTTAGACGAAGTAAAATCATTCATTAATACCTGTTCTTTTTTCAATAATAAAGCAAAAAATCTTATTAAAATGGCACAGTCTGTTATTGAAAACTATAATGGGGAAATTCCTCAAGATCAAAAGGAGTTAGTAAAACTAGCTGGTGTAGGACAAAAAACAGCTAATGTTGTAATGATAGAATATACAGGAGCAAATTTAATGGCTGTAGATACTCATGTTTTTAGGGTAGCACATCGTCTTGGACTAAGTGATGATAAAACAGCACTTAAAACAGAAGAGACCCTCAGTAAAAAATTTAAAACTGACTTACATCTACTTCATCAAGCTATGGTACTCTTTGGAAGATATAAATGTAAAGCTGTAAAACCAGAGTGTGAAGAATGTTTTATGAAGAAGCATTGTAGAACTTCTGAGACATTTAGAGTATAATTGTCTCAGAAAAAAGAGATGAATTATTCGTTAATCATCTCACCAATCATAAATGAAAGCTCTAAAGCTTGATTAGCATTAAGTCTTGGATCACACTGTGTATGATAACGAGAACTTAAATCTTCTGCTGTAATAGCACAAGAAGCAGAACCTGTACACTCAGTTACATCATTCCCTGTCATCTCTAAATGAATTCCACCTGCAATAGTTCCCATCTTTTTATGAATGGCGAAAAACTGCTCTACTTCTGATAAAATATTAGCAAAATCTCTAGTTTTATATCCAGTTGAACTCTTCTCAACATTTCCATGCATTGGATCACAAGACCATACTACATGTTTACCTTCATCTTTAACTCTCTTAAGTAATTTTGGAAAGAATTCTTGAATTTTACTCTCCCCCATACGAACAATAAGATTTAGTCTTCCCTCTTCATTTTCTGGGTTTAGTGCATCAATAAGCTCAATAAGCTCATCTTCACCCATAGTCGGTCCAACTTTACAACCAATAGGGTTTGAAATTCCTCTAAAGTATTCAATATGGGCATCAGTTAAATCACGTGTTCTATCACCAATCCAAAGCATATGTGCTGAGCAATCATAGAATTTTTTATCTACCTCTGAATCCTCTTTAGTTAATGCTTCTTCATAATTTAATAAAAGTGCTTCATGTGAAGTAAAAATTGTTGTTTGATGAAGTTGAGGAACAACATCACTTGAGAGACCACATGCTCCCATAAATTTTACAGCCGAATCAATTTTATGACTAAGTTCTTCATATTTTTTTCCAAGTTCATTACCTTTAATAAAGTCTAAATTCCACTGATGAACTTTATTTAAATCTGCTAGTCCACCTCTTGAAAATGCTCTCAGTAAATTTTGTGTTGCAGCTGCTTGATTATATGCTTTAATCATATTATGAGGATTAGGAATCCTAGCTTCTTCTGTAAACTCAACACCATTAATAATATCTCCACGATATGATGGAAGTTTTACGCCATTAAGCTCTTCAAAATCAGAAGATCTAGGTTTAGCAAACTGACCAGCAATACGTCCAACTTTAACAACTGGTTTTCCTGTTGAATACATCATAACCATATTCATCTGTAACATTAGTTTAAAGAAATTTTTAATGTTCAAGGTATTAAAATCAGAAAAACTTTCAGCACAATCTCCACCTTGAAGTAAAAAGGCCTCACCTCTACCTACTTTTGCCAACTCCTCTTTAAGTGTTCTAGCCTCTCCAGCAAAAATAAGTGGTGGATAAGAAGACAACTCTCTCTCTATATCTTTTAAAGCTTCTTCATTAGTATAAGTTGGTTGTTGTTTAATTGGAAAATCTCTCCAAGAACTTGGTGTCCAGTTCATCTTTTCTATCCTTCGAAAATTAATTCGATGATTATACCTTTAAAAAGCTAAAATAGTACATTTTTCATTTACTATATGTTTATTAAGAAAAGATATAATGTTTTTAACATAAAAAAAAGGAAAACAGATGAAAAAAAGTCTACTGCTCTCAACACTACTACTTGTTGTTCTAAACACTGGATGTGTTCCTAAAACATATCTACCGAATAATACAGCTTCAACTACTCAACCAACAATAACTACATCCTCCATCATACCTGTACCAGAGACAAGTAATATTTATCATCTTAAAACGATTCAAGGACCATTTGTAACTGTAGGAGAACGTAGCAATGGTTTTACTTTTCCTCAATATCAAGGGAAAATAATACTTCTACAAATTTTTGGTAAAGAGTGTCCTTACTGTTTTGAAGAGATGCCAACTATTCGTAATATTCACGCAAAATATGGTCAAGGATTAGATGTTATAGCTATTCAGGCACAAGATCCAATGAGTAAAAATACAGCATCCAGACTTATTAATCAATTTCAAATGAACTATCCTATTATTGAACGAGATAATGCTAGTGATTTACTACTTTTCATGAGACATACCTATGGATGGAATGGAATCTTACCCTATACTCTTCTCATAAAAAATGGGGTAACAGAGTACTCATTTAGTGGACAAGTTGACCAATTAGAGCTAGATGAAGCTGTTAATAGTTTAATTTAACGCTTAATAACTTCTATAGCAGGGCTTTAATATATTTAAATTAAAGCTTCTGCTAAAACTTCATCTATTACAGAGACCGGTATTATATTAATAGCATTTTTTACTTCATCTGGAATTTCATCTAAATCACGTTCAAAGTTTTTATCTGGAATAAGTGCTTTTGTTACTCCAGCTTTATAAGCAGCAATAAGTTTCTCTTTTAATCCACCAATTGGTAAAACTTTACCAGTAAGTGTTAACTCACCTGTCATCGCAACAGCATTATTGATTTTTTTCTCTGATAAAATAGATGCAATAGCTACAGCCATGGTAATACCAGCACTAGGTCCATCTTTTGGTGTTGCCCCCTCTGGAACATGAATATGTAACTCAAACCGTTTATAAACTTCACTCACATCTACACTTTTTATGCTCTCTTTCTCTTTTAAATTAAGAGGAATAAGTTTTTTATTAATCTCCAGCATTCCATTATCAATAAGAATTTTAACGACAGAAAAAGCAATATGTGCTGACTCTTTCATTACATCTCCAAGACTACCCGTTAATTTTACAGCACCTTTACCTTTAATTTTTATGGCTTCAATTTTAAGTACATCTCCACCAACAGAAGTCCATGCTAATCCATTGACAACACCAACAAGAGCTTGTTTGTCTATTGCTGAAATTTCAAATACTTTTTTATCTGCAAACTCTGGTAAATCTTTAATCTTGACTTTAATCTTATTTAAATTATCATCTAAAAGTAATTTTGTTGCAACTTTTCGCATGAGTCCAGCAACTTTCCGACGAAGTCCACGAACACCAGGTTCTCGTGTGTACTCATCAATAAGTAGTTTTAGAGCTTTATCTGTAATCTCAAACTCTTCCTCTTTAAGAGCATGTTTTTTTAACTCTTGAGGAATCAAATACTGCTTTGCAATCTCTAGCTTTTCATTTGGTGTATAAGAACTTACCTCAATAAATTCCATTCTATCCCTTAATGGAGCCGGAATTTGCCCTACATCATTTGCCGTAGCAATAAAAATTGCTTTACTTAAGTCAATATCAAAGTTTAGATAATAATCACGATACTCTCTGTTTTGTTCAGGATCCAGAATTTCTAATAACACAGCTGTTGGATCACCTCTTTGACTTCGTCCTACTTTGTCAATTTCATCAAGAACAATTACAGGATCCATACTTTTTGCTGTTATAAGACCTTGAACCAAACGACCTGGCATGGCTCCAACATAAGTTCGTCTATGTCCTCTAAGCTCATTAACATCTTCTAAACCACCAAGTGCAATACGTACTAATGGACGACCTAAAGCTTTTGCAATGGAGTTTGCTAAAGAGGTTTTACCCACACCAGGAGGTCCAGAAAAGCAGAGAATAGTTCCAGCATTGCCCTCTAAAATAATCTTTCGTTTTTCAGCTAATTCTCTAACAGAGAAGAACTCAACAATTCTCTCTTTTGGTTTTTCTAAAGAGAAATGATCTCGATCAAGTGCTTCTTGAACATCTTTAACTTTTAACTCTTTTTGTGTTAACTTTCCAAAAGGAAGTTCAAAAACCCACTCTAAATAACTCTGAATTTGTGAAGCATCAGCTGAATCAGGATGCATTCTTGCAAAACGATCAAGTTGTTTGTTTATCTCTTTAAAGGTATCTTCTTCAACATGAGGTTTTAAAGCTTCTAATTTTTCTCTAAACTCCTCTATCTCCTCTTCACGTTGGGCATCAACCCCTAACTCTTTGTTAATCTCTTTAATTTGTTCTTTTAGGAAATACTCTTTATTTGTCTGCTCAATTTTTGTATGTACTTTTGAACGAATTTCACGCTCTACTCTTGCAGATTCCATCTCAGAGACAATAATATCAATCACTTTTAAAAGACGTTTCTCAATATCATCAGAAGCATAGAGTTCAAAAGCATCTGTTTTAGACAGTTTTAACAAAGAAGAGACTAAATCTACAATACGATAAGGATTGTCTGTTTCAGAAATTGTTTTAAGTAAATCAGCTGGAATGGAGTTGTTAACTTTTGAAAGTAACTTGATTTTTTCGTTTAAGACACCAATTAATGCTCCTGTTTTTAGTTCATCATATTTTTTATTTTCAAGATGATGAACAACAGCACTTTGGAAAGAGGTTTCATCAACTTCAACTGTCTCTAAATTACCTATAATTTCACCTCTTGCTAAACCTTGAAAAAGAATTTTTACACGACCATCTGGGATATTTACTTTACGCATAATGGAGCCTATAACTCCTATTTTATGAATATTATCTTCTTCTCTTGAACCTTCAAAACTCTCTTTTGTTGTGGTTAATAGAATTAAGGAGTTTTTCTCCATTGCAAAAGTTGCTGCATCTATATCCTCTTTTTTAGTTAAAAAAATAGGACTAATCATAAAAGGATAAAGAAAAAGTTCATCTTCTATAATAATAGGTACTTGTGTAGGAAATGGTTCATAATTACTTAACTGCATTTTACCTCTTAACTCTAATTAAAAATACTATCAATAAAACCAACTTTTGGGGCTTTAATGTCTGCCATATTTAAAGGAGATTTTGCATTTTTATCTCTATAAATAATTGCTGCTTTATCTTTTCCTAATCTACTATATAGACTTGAAATATTTTCATTTAACATATATTGTGTCATTTGTAGACGCACTTTAACTGTTGAGATAACAGGTAAATATATTGAATTTGGATATTTTCTAGTAAAACTATCTATTTCTCTTAATGTATCTAACATCAATTTTTGATCTTTGTTAATATCTTTAATACCTAAAAATGCTGCTTTAATTTTTAAAAATTTTGCTTGTTCAACATTAGAACCAGCAGCATATTTTTTAAGATACTCATCTAAATAATAATCTGACATAATATATGCTTGATCTTCCATATGTGCAGAGGCCAATAACATTGTAGCAGTAGGAAGAAGTGGTGAGTGTAAATGCTCACTTCGTAAAGAAATATAATAGTTATCTGCTTTATCTAAATTTGATTTTGCAATCTCTTTTACAATATTTTGATACCAGTATAATGCTGATTTATCATACTCATTTACTACATCTTTACTACTACAACCTAAAAATACTATTGAGAGTAAAAGAATTGTAAAAATTTGTTGAATATTTTTTACTATTTTCATTATTGACCTTATGTCTAATTTTTAAAAAATATAATACCCCAATATCTATTATATTTTGCTATAATCACCAAAAATCAACCCATAAAGGAGTCTTATTTTGACTTTAACAATCATAGGACCAGGTTCAATGGCAATGGCTATTGCTCATGGATTAAAAGAGAAATATACTTTAGAGTTTGTAGCCAGAGACATTTCAAAACTTGAAAATATAAAAAATGAATTTTCTGCTAATGTTTATGATTTAAAAGACTTTGATATTACAGGAAAAAATATTTTACTAGCAGTGAAACCTTATGCACTAGAAAGTGTAGGGAAAGAGTTACAAGGTGAAGCTGAAACTATTTATTCTGTTTTAGCTGGTTCTACTATTCACTCAATAAAAGAAAATATTAAAACAAAAAATGTTGTAAGAATCATGCCCAATGTTGCAGCAAAGTTTCAAGCTTCTACCTCTGTTATGACTGGAGATGTAAATAAAAAAGAAGAAGCAAAAGCTATATTTTCTGCTATTGGTGACACTTTTTGGGTTGATTCTGAAAAAGAAGTAGATATTGCAACAGCCATTGCAGGATCTGGTCCAGCCCTTTTAACACTGATTGCTGAAGCAATGATGGATGGATTAGTCAAAGAAGGAATGAAACGCCCCGATGCTATAGGTATTACTAATTCACTTTTTAAAGGATTTGCACCTCTTATCGCTTCTAATCACCCAGCACTTATTAAAGATTCTGTTATGAGTCCAGGAGGTACAACGGCTGCTGCCTACAGTGTACTTGAAGAGGGAGCTGTTCGATCATCATTTATTAAAGCTGTAGGAGCTGCTTTTAAAATAACTCAAAAGTAATTCATTAAATAAATTTTAAATATATTTTTTATATCTTTATCTTAAATAATTTTAAACATATTATTATCCTATTTAGAGTAAAATATTAAATTATACTTTAAAAAAGGAATTAAATATGTTTTTAATAAAAAAATTTATATTATCTATCGTTATACTCTTTTTATTTAACTTCTCTTTAGCAGCGTTAGATATTGAAATGGATGGAACAAGAACCGTTTTAAGTGGTCAAGATTGTAGTATCGCAACTTATAGATTTGGTACACGTAGCTCTTTTCATGGTGTACCACTAGATATAATTGTTGAAGTTTTACATGAAGAGAGTTCTCTAACTCAAGGATGTGTTGTCTTACATAACAATATTATATCTACATGGATTACCTCCAACAATAACTCAGCAGCTTCTATTGATTTAAAATTTACTCTTGTAAAAAAAGGTACTCGTATACCTGTAAAAGTAGATAAATTTTATGTTGTTAATTATGACTTAGATAATTTTAGTACAAATAATTATCAAAAATTTTCAGGTACTGATGATGTATACTATAATGATATAGATAATATTTATGTCTCAGAAGGTTCACAAGTAAACACAACAAAAAATCATGGTTTTATCTTTAATTTTTTTAATATGTTTAACATGTTTAACCATAATCAAAAAAAGATTGAGTATGAAAATAAACTAAAAGGTCAAAGTATAGGTAACTGTTTAGATACAGAAGCATTTGCCAAACCTGATTGTCGTGCAGGGGTATCATTTGTCAATAAATCTTCATTTACTTCACGAGCACAAAATGACAGACCTTATATTATTTTACCCGATAGAGTAGCCAGAGATACTCGTCTTATCCAATTCTCTTTTAGAGTAAAAGATATTGCTGTACTTCTTCCAAAACAAGATTTTGGAGATGCCCCAACAGAGTATCCTCATGTAAGCCATGTTATCTCTTCAAATCTATTTATGGGAAACCATGTACCTGATAATGAAGAGGATCAACAATCAACTATTAATGCAATGGGTGATGGAGAAGATGACAATGATGGAGTTATCGTATTACCTGCTTTAACAGTAGGTGATAAATCCTACACGGTGCCTGTAAAAGTATTTAATAATTCAGGTAAAGATGCTTATATTACTGCATGGATTGATTTTAACAAAAATAATATTTTTGAGTATGAAGAATCACTAAATACAAACAGTTTAAAAATACCCTCTTCTCCATCTACTCAAACAGTAAATATTACTTGGGATAACATAACAGATGCAGCAGTAAAAGCCATAGAGAACATTACAGAGGGTAACACCATGATGCGTATTCGTCTCTCTACTTCAAGAGTTTTAAGATGTGATAGTGCACACTACTCTACAGGTGGTGAATATAGTGATAATTACTACACCTCTCCTGATGGTGAGATTGAAGATTATCAAATTGAGATTCAATCACCTCCTAAACTTTCAGGAAAGTTCAATATTGAACGAACCAATAGTGGAGATTTCCCTATTATGAGTGATGAACGAAACGCTTGGTATACACAACTTGTAGGTCGAGACTTTGACTATTCATTGGTATTTTATGATGATGATTTTACAAAAGAACAAAATGTAAGTAATGTAACTGTAAATATTGAGCTGATTGATGAAGATAGCAATGCCTCACTTTATCAATATAAACTTCATATACCAGATACCGTTAACACAAGTAGAATTGATATTATTAAAACTATACCAATAAAAGATTTAGACAAATTACCAGCTACTAAACGTGCTGTATTTAGAGTCACTTATGGAGTAGATGCACAAGGTAACCTTATTCAAGCGAACTGTTTAGAGCATCCTGCTTTATGTACCAATCATCGTAGTGATGATGCAAAAGATGACTTCTCTATTCGTCCAGAGAATTTTTATATTAGTGTTGCAGACAAAGATACCATTCGTAAAGAGAATAATAATTCAATAAACAACCCATTAAAAGTTGCTTCTGGCTATGAGTATAACTTAACTGTTATTGCTACAAGTTATCCAAAGAATAACTATAAAGCAGCAAAAGGTTACGATGCAAACTTTACTTCTGATTTAGAGTTTAAAACAGTCGGTACGTGTGCTGATAAAACCAATGGAGATGTTAAGATAAACTTCAAAGATGGTCTATTTAGAGATTTAACTTTTACACATGATGAAGTGGGAGAGTATCTATTGAAAATAAACGATACAACATGGACAAAAGTTGATAATGATGACAAACAGTGTATTTTAAATAAAAGTACAACTACCACTGACTTCAATGAACCACAAGGGTGTAATATTGAAGCAATATCAGATATAAACTTTTCATTTTATCCATATCAATTTAATCTTAACTTTACCATGAATAACCTACCTAGTAGTGGGCATAATGATTTCATCTATATGTCTCAATTAAATAGTATAGATAATAATGTTTCTCTCCAGCTTACTGGTAAAATAACAGCTCAAAATAAAAAGAGTGGAACAACAACTAACTTTACTAAAGGTTGTGTTGCAAAAGATACTCAGTTACTGACCAATACAAATATGTTAACTGATGAAGGTAATGGTACAACAAAAATTCAAACAATTATTCATCCTACTACACATCTTAAAGATGATGTAAATATTACACGTATGTCACTTTTTAATAATAAAGGATTAAATCTTGCTAACTATGAATCAATCATAAATATGGATGCTCCTTTAAATATTCCAAGTGATAGATTTTTAGATGAAAATAATGGTACCCTTTTCTTGGAGTTAAGATACAATATTGAAAAGCATCTCTCTTTACCAATTAATCCTGTTCAGTTAACCTTTCAAAACTTAACTGCAAACTCAGTTATGGCATCTTCAACAGCAGAAGGAATGGTTGCTCCTGATCCGTATGTTCCAACAGGTCTTCAATCGTTAAACAATACCATTAAAAATTTTTATTTTTCAAGAGTTTCACCAGATCAACCAAATTATCCAAAAGTTATTTTTACAAATAACCCAATTGTAAGAACCCCTCTTAATATTGATATTTATTGTGAAACCTCTATTGCTTACTGTAATGAGACAGGAGTAAGAGGTCATACTGATTTAAATGGTGTATCTGAAGCACAAGTAGGCTGGTACATTTCAACGGATCACCATACAACTTTAGATGGAGAAGTTCAACAATTAATTCCTAACTTAGGAACTGTTAAAATAGCACCTAAAACAAATATTAAATTTTTAAATGGTAGAAACGGTGTTATTACTGATACTTTTAATGTTTGTAATAGTACTAATGACCGAGTAAAAGTAGAGATTGTTCCAAACACTTCCCTTCTTTATGCTCCAGATTCTCTTGATGGACATCCATTCTATTTTATCTCCTGTACCGATCAAAATCTTTCTGAAATTTCAGGAATTGGTAAAACAGGAAATATTATTGGAAATAAAGCAAATGCTAATCAAACATCAAAGATTGATTGGTAATTTCTTTTTAAATACTATGGTCTCTCCATAGTATTTCTTCTTAATAGCTTCTTTATTATTAAATAATTTTTAATTTATCTATTAATTTACTTTGTTAAAGTTATTTTTATATATAATATAGATAAATTAAATTTTTTATTTATAATTAAGGAGAAGTCTATGAATTTTTTAATGAAAATTAAACTACTTATATTATTACTACTACTTACACTAAGTAGTTCAGCAAGACCCGTTGATGACTTAGATAAAAGTACTCAAACCTGTAAAGGTTGGGTAAGATGGGATTTAAACTGGGGTTATAACCCTAATGATTATAAAGTATATGTAGGAACAAATGATCATTATTTATATAGTTATGATAGAAAAGATATACAATTAAAAATTAAAAGAACATACCATAGTATCACAGTAAACTATACCTCAAATGCACAAAGTAAAACCAGACACCCAATGTATCTATGTCAAAAATCTTTTGCAGATGGTACATCTTCTGGAGATGCACATAATCAGAGTGAACATGTTCCTTGTGATGACTGGTGTACAACAGTCTATACAGGAGGGGGATGCCCTCCTAATCCTCAACCACAAGTATCTGCTAAATTTTCAATCAGTGATAAAAAATTAAAAGAGGGTAATAGTGGTACAACCTATTTCTCTTTTAAAATTACTCTAAACCAAGCTTTAAATAAAGCATCATATGTCTACTATAAAACATCAAACGGTTCAGCACATAGTGGTGAAGATTATAACTCTGCCAATACATATGCATATTTTTATGCTGGACAAACAAGTAAAACTATTTATATTCGAGTAAAAGGTGATACAAAAGTAGAGAATGATGAAACATTTTATGTTGATTTATATAATCCACATAATGCTAAAATAGATGATGGTCATGGTGTTGGGACTATTATAAATGACGATAGCCCAACTATCAGTATTTCAGATAAAAAGCTTACAGAAGGTGATTCTGGAACTAAAAACTTTCAGTTTACTATTTATCTTAATAGTACTTCAAATAAATATATTTCTGTTAAATACAGAACTAAAAATAGTACTGCAAAAGCAAATGAAGATTACAATGCGATACATTCAAAAACATTATATTTTAGTCCAGGTCAAAAATCTAAAACTATTATAGTAAAAGTTAAAGGTGATACTAAAGTTGAGAATGATGAAACATTTTATGTTGACTTATACTCTTCTAAGAATGCAAATATTTCTAAAAGTCGTGGTGTTGGTACTATTGTAAATGATGATAGCACAATGATTAGCATTAGTGATAAAAAACTTACAGAAGGCAATTCTGGAACTAAAGATTTCACCTTCACTATTTCACTAAATAAAAAATCAACTAAAAAAGTAACTGTAAAATATAAAACAACTAATGGAACAGCAAAATCCAATGAAGATTACACAGCCCTTTCTTTAAAAACTTTAACATTTAATGCTGGAGAGACTTCTAAAACTGTTATTGTAAAAGTTAAAGGTGACACTAAAGTTGAAGATGATGAGACATTTTATATTGACTTATCTTCTGCAACAAATGCAAAAATTTCTAAAAGTCGTGGTATTGGTACTATTCTAAATGATGATATTCCAGATATAACAATTTCAGATGTAGCATTAAAAGAAGGAGATATTGGAACTAAAAATTTTATTTTTACTGTTTCACTAAATAAAAAATCAACTAAAAAAGTAACTGTTAAATATAAAACAACTAATGGAACAGCAAAATCCAATGAAGATTACACTGCTCTTTCTTTAAAAACATTAACATTTAATGCTGGAGAGACTTCTAAAACTATTATTGTAAAAGTTAAAGGTGACACTAAAGTTGAAAATGATGAAACTTTTTATCTTGAGCTATCTTCTGCTGTATATGCAAATTTATCAGATAATCAAGGTTTAGGAACCATTCTCAATGATGATCACCTTAAAGAAAAAGGAAGATTCAATATAGAGAGAACAGATAGTGGGAAATATACTATTATGAGTGATGAAAGAAATGCATGGTATACACAAATTGTAGGTCGAGACTTTGATTACTCATTAGTATTTTATAAGGATGATTTTTCTGCTGAGAAAAATATAAGTAATGTTACAGTAAATATTGAACTACTTAATGAAGATACAAATGCTTCACTGTATACACGAAAGTTTCATATATCTAAATCACATAAAGGGAGTAGAGTTGATATTACTAAGCCATTAAAAGATTTAGATAAATTACCAGCAACAAAAGATGCTATTTTTAGAGTTACATATGGAGTCGATGGTGCTGGTAATATTATTCAAGCTAACTGTATAAGTAACCCTACTTTATGTACTAACAAACGCAAGGACTATGCACAAGATAATTTTGCTATTCGTCCAGAGAGTTTTTATATTTCTATTGCAGATAAAGATATTATACGAAAAGAGAATAATAGTTCAAAACCTGATCCTTTAAGAGTTGCATCTGGATATGATTATAACTTAACTGTTATGGCTACACAGTATCCAAAAAATAAATACCATCTTGCGAAGGGATATAACGCTAAACTTAATGCTAATTTACGCTTTACTACAAAGGGAACTTGTGCTGATGAAAGTAATAGTAGTATTGCAATGATATTTAAGAATGGTCAATTTAATAACTTAAATTTTACACACAATAATGTTGGAGACTATCGTTTAAGTGTATTCGATAATACATGGACAAAAGTAGATAGTGATAAAAAACAGTGTATTAAAAATCAAACTATCACTACACCTTATTTTAATACTCCTCAAGGGTGTAATATTAAAGCAATTTCAGATATTAACCTCTCATTTTATCCATATCAATTTAAAGTTGATTTTATAATGAATAACTTACCAAATAGTGGACATAATGATTTCATCTACATGTCTGAACTAAGCAATGCATATAATCAGGTTTCTCTTCAACTTGATGGTAATATAACAGCACAGAATGAAAAGAATGCGACAACAACTAACTTTACAAAAAGTTGTGTTGCTACAGATACGCAACTATTGACCAGCACGGATATGTTAACAGATGAAGGTAATGGTACAAAAATCATTAGAACTATTATTAATCCGACTACAAATAATAAAGTAGATATTAACATTACACGTATGTCTCTTTTTAACCATAAAAATATTAATAGCAGTGCAACATACGACTCATTAGTAAATATGGATACTCCGTTAAATATTCCTAGTAATAAATTTCTAGATGAAAATAATGGTACTCTTTTCTTAGAACTACGGTATAACATTGAAAAACATCTATTTTTACCTATTAACCCTGTTCAATTTCAATTAAAAAAATTAATAGCAAAAGCAGAAGATGCGAACTCTACAGCAAAAAATATGGTAGAGCCTACACCTTATATTCCAATAGGAGAGCAAACATTAGGAAAAGTTAAAAATTTCTATTTTTCAAGAGTATCATCAGATAAAGAAAACTATCCTAGAATTTCATTAAATAATACAAATACAATACGTACTCCTCTTAATATTGATATTTTTTGTGATGGGAATATTAGTTTTTGTACACAAACAGGTGTAAGAGTACATACTGTACTAACAAGTGATTCTAGTGCTAATATTGGCTGGTATCTATCAAAAGATCATAATGAAACATTAGATGGTGGAGTTACTCTTTTAACTTCTACCTATACAACTTTATCGATTAACCCTTTTAAAGATATTACCTTTGAAGATGGAAGAGAAGGATTGATTTTTAATCAATTTAATGACTGTACTAATAAAGAGATAAAAGTAGTTATTTCACCTAATACTCCATTACTTTATGCAACAAATCCTAATGATAATGGTAAACCCTTTTATACTGTCTCTTGTACTGATAACAATAGCTCTGAACTTTCAGGAATTGGTCAAACAGGTAATATCATTAATAATGAAGCTAATACCAATCAAACATCAAAAATTGATTGGTAAAAAATTTACAAATACTATGGGTTCTCCATAGTATTCTTTATAGAGATCTCTTTTTTCTTAAATAATATTTTATATTATTATTAATTACACCAATTATTCTTAAATATTTTTTAATTCATTGACTAATAGCAATACTTAAAGTTATTTTTATATAAAATATAACTAAAGTATATAATTTATATAAAATATTTTATTTATATAGTTATTAAGGAGAAAATAATGCATAATTCTATGAATTTTTTAATGAGAATTAAACTAGTGATACTACTATTAGTATTTTTAACAATCAGTACTTCTGCAAGACCTGTAGATGACTTAACCAAAGATGATAGTAAAACTTGTAGTGGTTGGGTAAAATGGAAATTAAATCCAGGATATAACCCTAATGACTATGCTGTCTATGTTGGAAGTGGAGACAGCTACCTATATAGTAATAGTAGGAAAGATATACAACTTAATACTACTCGAACAAGTAATAGTATTACCGTGCATTATCGTTCTGATGCCCAAAGTAGTGTTTACCATCCAATGTATTTATGTGAAAAATCACGCTTTGTTAATGGAACATCATCTGGACATGCACATGACATAAGTGACAATGCACCTTGTGATGATTGGTGTAAAACTGTACGTCCTGGTGGTCATGGTTGTCCTCCTAATCCCCCTCCCGTATCAACAGCACAAAAAGACTACGGAGATGCACCAGATATTGGTACAAAATATAACTATTCAAAATACAATTCAAGTACATGGAAAAATGCCGAAAGAGTAACTTCTGGTGTATTTTTAGGATCTAAAGTTACGGCAGAAGAACATGGACATTTTTCTACGCATGCTGATGGTGACAGTGATGATGCCATAACAGATAAAAGTAAACTACTTGTTGATAAAGATGCTAATACATATAGTGTACAAGTTAGAGTTTCAAACAAAGGTAGTGGTACTTATAGACATGCAACAAGTGGAAAGACTCAAAACCTTAGTCACTGGAGATATGTTAGTGCTTGGATTGACTGGAACAATAATGGTATTTACGATAATAGTGAACTAATAAACTCTAATGTTATTGGTATTCCTAAAAATTTCAATAACATGAAGACATTGACATGGGATATTCCAAATGGACTTCACAGTGGAGATAAGCGATTCATGAGAATACGTTTAACAGAATGTGCATATGGGACCAAAACAGACGCTGAAAATGCATCTTATAAAAACTGTTCAGAAGCTTCCAATGGTTATGCAAGTTTTGGTGAAATTGAAGATTATGAAATTGAGATTAAAGGGAAAAGCTCAGGATGTACTGAAGAAATTCAAACTTTAGATAAAAGTGTTAATAGTAGTTCTGATGATGCCGAAGAGAAGAAAAGTAGTGGCTATATGAGTCTATCTAGTTCAGATTTAGAAATGATTGAAGAGCATCATGAGCAATTAGTAGGTATGAGATTTAATAGCTTAAGTATCCCTAAAAATGCTTCTATAATCAATGCTTATATTCAATTTGCAGCTGATGAGACAGACTCTAGATCAACACATTTAACTATTTATGGTGAAGCAACAGATAATGCTTCAAGATTTTCAAGTTCTAGCCATAATATTAGTAGAAGAACTAAAACATCTGCTTCTGCAAACTGGTCTCCACCTAAATGGAGTATAAAAAATGAAAAAGGGAGTAAACAACGTACAACCAATTTAAAAACAATTGTTCAAGAGCTTGTTAATAGAAGTGGTTGGAATAGTGGTAACTCCATGGCATTTATTATCACAGGTTCAGGTAAAAGGGTAGCTAACTCTTATGATAAACATGGAGGCTATGCCCCAAAATTACATATTGAATATCAGGTTAAGTGTACACCTCCTGCTCCTGTCAAACCATTTACTTGTAGTTCAAATAGTTATTTAACAGCAAATGATGATCTTTTCTCTTTAAATTTTCAAAATAAAAAATCTACATTATTAAAAACAAACTATACAAATACTAATATCAATGCTATTGGATATAACGTAAAAGACAATCTAATTTGGGGATGGAGTAGAAAGAGTAAAAAGGTAGTTAGTATTGATGCTAACTATCATGTAACTGAATATACAACAACTATACCAAAATATGATTTTGTTGCTGGTGATGTTTCTAATGACGGAATTCTTTATATGTCTGGATATAATAAAAGTGGTTCTGGTCAATATGATAATCATACTATATGTAAAGTTGAAATTAAAAATGGAAAACCTAAATATATTGGTTCAGTAAAATATAGTAATCAATCAATTCATTTTGGTGACTATGCAATTAATCCAAAAGATGGATACCTTTATTCTATTGATTCAAATCATGGTCATCTTTTTAGAATTAATACTAAAACAGGTAAAGCTGATGACTTAGGTAAAGTTTCAGATATTATTAATAATCAAACATATTTCCACTCTTATGTTTTTGATAATGATGGTAACATCTATTTTTACAGTGAAAAGAATAATGCTACCGTCTATACCATAAATCTCTCTAATGTAAAATCATCTGATCACTTTAGAGCAACTGTATTTACAAATTTTGACAGTATGACACATAATGGTGATGGTGCGAGATGTACAAAAGCAAAAATGCCAAAACCTCCAGTAGTTAAAACCGAAGGAATTTGTTATGCTATTGATGATACAAAAGGGTATATTTACTCTATGTACATGAATCCAGGTTCAAAAATCATTAATACAGCAACAAAACTTACTTTAGATCATCCTAACTATTTTACGGGTGAAGCAGAGGCATTCCGTTCTAAAGATGGTCTTGTTTATGGCTTTAAAGAAAAAGCACATGGAAAGAAACCTTATTTATACTCAGCTAATCCTAAAACAGGTAAAGTATCACTTGTAACTACTTTTTCAAGTCAAAAAATTACAATTCGACAAAATGTAGTTGCTGCATCGTTTTATAATGGATACTTCTATATTCTTGCATCAGATTACAATAAAGATCCAAACTATCTTTATAAAATAAATCCTACAAATAATTGGGAAATACTTTCAGAAAAACTTGTACATGGTGCAAAATCTATCGCTGGTTTAGCCATTAATACACAAGGTAAAGCTTACGCTATTGTTGATTATGGTGATCGTAATATCTATACACTTAATCTTGAAACAGCAGAAGCTACAAAACTAAATATAAAACCTTACAAAAAGTCAAATGGTAAAAGAATTGAAGCTGAAGGTCTCTCTTTTGCTAAAGATGGAAACTTATATGTAGAAGATGCAAATGAAGAAGTTTCAGATGATGGAATCATTTATCAAATTGACCTTACAAATGGTAAAATCATACCTGCTGCACAATTACCAAGTACAGATAATGTAGATATTGAAGGTCTATCTTGTAATATTGTCACTAAAGATATACCTAAAATTACTAAACTAATAGCCGAATACCGTTTTGATGCTTGTTATTGGGATGGAACAAATAATGAGGTAAAAAATCAAATTGGAAGTATTCATGGAGTAACAAAGAATCATACAAATACTATCAAAAGTGGAAA